>X42_Goitered_Gazelle__coassemble_4_pt1 | contig 133475 bp, 101 predicted proteins | sample X42_Goitered_Gazelle__metabat2_low_PE_007 | metagenome-assembled genome bin X42_Goitered_Gazelle
GTAGAAACCGGTTTCTACTAATCTCTAAATTATCACTGTAATTTGCAAATAAACAACTACTTATATTTTGACCCAAGCGCCGCTTTTGGCATCATTACCTCACTTTTCAGTTTTCACTTTTCACTTTTCACCTCTAATCTCTCTTTCCTCTTTCCTCTTTGCTCTTTCCTCTTGTACTAATCGTCCGATTAGTACTTCTTGGCCATGCCCTTTTTGTCCCAGATGTGGAAGGTCATACCGAAGTTGATATCGGCCACGTTGAGGCGGAAGCGCATCTTCGAGGCGCGGCGTGAGCCAATCTTCTCGCCCGCATCGTCATACTGCTCCACGGAGGTATATTGCAGACCGCCCAGGCCAATCGAGACGGTGGCGCAGACCGAGGGGAAGATATAGACCGCCATACCCGGGTTGAAGCCGATTTTGAACTTCATGTTCTTGCTCTCGGTGTATTTCGGCTCATCGCCCGACGAGTTGATGAACTCGCCCCGTCCGAACTGCATCGAACCCTCAATCTCGGCAAACAGACCAAACTGACCGCGCGGGTCGAGGGCCACATACGAGCGGTGGAAGGCGGCCACCGAGAAGCTGTTGTTTGTGAGCTGCATTCCCTCGATGTTGAGCGTGATATCGTTCTGCTCGCCCAGGTCCAAATCCAGACTGCCAAGCTCTCCGTCGAGGTATTGATAGCCCAGGCGCAGACCGATGAGGCGGTTATCGCGGTAGAAGTAGCCGAAGAAGGGCTTGACGGTGGTCAGCGCACCGTCGATGTTCATGTTGTCGAGATAGACCATAAAGTCGCTATCCTCGCTCGTGAGCGTGCCGTAGGAGGCGGTCAGTCCCACCAGGAACTCGCCCTTGAAGCCAAACGGACTGCCCGTCTTGAGCTTGCGGTCGAGGCGCGTCACACGCTTGCGGGTGCGGGTTGCGGGTTGCTCGTCGCCGCTCGAAACAATCGACGAGAGGGCCGGCGTTACCGCCTCTTGTGCCTCGATGTGGGGGGCGCAGAGGAGGAGGGTCAGCATGAGGAGAATCGTTTTACGCATCATGTTCGTTTACAAATAAAAGGATACGCCCACGCCGATAGAGAGCAGATTAACTTTAAAATTCATATCCGAGGAGCGACGATGACCCACCGTGACCTGGTTGTGTACCTGCTCCACATCCGTATAGGAGATGCCCATCACACCGACATTGATTTCGATGGCCACATCGTTCGTGGCAAAGGCCATCAGACCCGGCGACACACCGAGCGAGAGGGTGTAGCCCTCCTCGTAGGTGCCTCGGATGGGTTGGTCGGCAGCGAAGATGCCCTCCGTGCCACCCGCACCGAGCGAGATTTCGTTGAAGATGGCAAAGCGTTTGCTCTTGCCCAGGGGGATGTATTGTCGCCAGATGGCCGATACCATGTAGGTGTGTTTCACGGCCTTGTACTGATCGACCACGATTTCCGTACCCGTCTCCTCGTCGCCAAACTTCAGGTCGGCCTGGTCGATCGTGAGGTTCGAGCGCGAATAGGTGCCACGCAGACCGAGGGCCATGTTGTCGCGCACGGCATAGGCCACCATGGGGCTGACGCGGAAGTTGTAGCCCTCCGACTCGATATCCTCGATGACCATGAAGGTATAGTTGTCGTTGGCGTGGGTCGAGTAGGAGACGGCCGCACCGGCGATGATGTGGCCCTTCGGGATGAAGGTGTTTTTGAGGTTGGTGATACCGCGCTCACTGATGCGCTCGGCACGGGTCAAACGAAGCGTGTCGCCCACCGCATCCGATACCATCTGGGCCGATGCGACCGAGGTGATAAAGAGCGACAGCGCGACAAGTCCCGCCCGAAAATATGGAGTTAAAAATTTCATCATGAAAAACAAACTGCGTGCAAATATAGGTAAAAGGATTTTGCGCACCCAAAAAATTCAACGAATCCCCTGTTTTTAATCACGAAAAGTTCTTTCCTTGACCAGAAAACCGAAATCGGGATTGGTGATAAAAAACCGCTTGTTCGTGATTAAACCAACCGACCTCGTTGAATAGATTTTCGCCTCTCGCCACTACGAACTATTTTTGCAATGAAGAATAAATATATAAGTGTATAGAAATCTCGATACCGTGCGATTCGAAAAGCTGATACTTCCGATTTTTATCCTGCTGGGCTGCGTGGCCTGCCGGGTGGATGAGCCGTGGGAAACGACCCCCACGCGGCCGACGGCCTATGAGGTGGTGATTCGTGCCTCGCAAGGCGGCTCGACCCGTACCTCGTTGGGTGAGGGGAGTGGCGCAGCCGGTTCGGCCCAGGAGATTCGCTGGGAGGTGGGCGACCGCCTGGCTGTGTGGGCCAAGTCGGAGCAGACCTCGACCTATCTCTTCGAGGCGACCCCCTTTGAGCTTGCCACCTTCAACAGCACCTTTTCTTCGGCCGACTTTTTGGCCACCGTGCCGGCCATGGCGCGTGGCAGCTACCGCTACGAGGCGGTCTATCCCCTGCCCGAGGAGCGCAACGGCACGCAGGTAAGCTATACGTTGCCCGCCGTGCAAAGTGGTGCTTACGACCCCGCACTCGATGTGATGTGGGCCGCTACGAGCGGTGATGCCCTTCAGCCCAACACCGGTGGCGAAAGCCTCGTGCAGTGGCACAGCCCCGAACTGAACTTCTCGCACCTGATGCACCTGGTGCGCATCCGTATTCCGGCCGGCAAAAACCTGCTCGGGCTGGGTATCCAGCGGCTCGATATCACCTTCCCGCAGGAGGTGGTGGGTACGGTGACCTTCGATGTGACCGACCCTGAAGGGTCGATGAGCTGGTCGAACCTCTCGAACCGCGTGACCGTCGAACTTTCGGAGGATAGGCTGCTCGATGCCGACAACGGCTACCTGTGGCTCCACATCAAACCCACGGAGCTGGATGGCGAAATTCGCTTTGTGGCCTACAACGAGGCGGGTGTCGAGTCGGCCGAGATTTCGACCACGCTGCAAAAGAGCCTTGAGCCGCAGCGTATTACCCCGATTGCCCTGACCATCCCCTCGTCGCCCCTCGGCCCCTTCACCTACCTCGATATCCGCGAGGTGGCCAACAACCTGGGTGAGGCGTGGCAGACGATGACCCTCACGGGCTACAACTTCGTAGTCCCCTACACCTCGACCACCACCACGTCGCTCGTCCTGACCCCCAACAATCGGAACCGCTACCTGGTGGCCATCTGTGCTGACCCCTCGACGATGGGTGGTAAGAACCTACCATTGAATTACGAATCGGTGCATTGCCTCTTCGACGACCCGATTACATTGCCCGCGACATTGGCCGCCAACAGCCTGAATCGTCTCGACAAAACGGTGCCGTACCTCCTGGAGGAGGACTTCTCGCGCCTTACCTCCTCGTTCGAAGACGGTACGGTCCACAAGACCTCCGATGCCGGCGAATACAAAGCCATCTCGCTGGCCCAATACGGCCTGAACGATTGGTATGGTGCGCGTATCGGTGGCGGTGCGGGAACGAACATCCGCATCTGCTCGCGTATGGAGATGGGTCTGTGGGTGACCAACAAGAATACGGGTCGTGTCGATACGCCCCTCCTGACGAAACTCAAATCCAATGCCGATGCCTCCATCCGGGTCGATTACGATTATGCCGGTGACCGCTACGAGGCGGTGGGCTCGGGTGGCTTCCCGGTCTATTCGGCAGGTACGACGACGAGCGTTGTGACGGCCGGTGACGATACGATTCCCTCGGTGGTGGTGGCCGATGTCGTGCTGGCCATCGACGGACCGAATGCCAACGGCACCTTCTACGGCAATACGCCCCACCACAACACCTTTACGGCCACCGGATGCGGCAACACGACCCGCGTGAGCTGGTATTTGACCAACAACCGCGGGGCCGAATTTGCCGGTAACGGTATGTATTGGATGTACCTCGATAATATCAAGGTGCAGATTGCCCAATAATCGAAACAAAGACAAACAATAATAACTCACTAAAAACAAAACAGATGAAACAAAGATGGATGATTCCGATGCTGGCCCTCGCCCTCGCGGTGACGGCTTGTAGTTCGGAGGATGATTTCTCGACGGGTGCCGGTGAGGGTCAGGTGACCTTCACGGTCGATGTTCCCGCCGAAATCAACCAGGTGCAGACCCGCGCCGAGAGTGGCTATGCACTGCCCGCAGCGTTGATTCCCGCCGCCGAGGATTTTGCGTTGCAGATGACGGGCAGCTACCTCGACGAGCAGAACCTGACGCAGTCGTATGCGGGGAGCTGGCTGACCGTTTCGGCCTACAATATGGAGAAGCCCGACCTGCAGGCCGGTACCTATTCGGCCACCTTTACCCACGGTGAAGAGGGCGTTGAGGGGGCCGGTAAGCCCTATTTCGCAGGCGAACTGACCAACTTCGAGGTCAAGGCCAACAAGACGATGACCTATCCGGTGAGCTGCAAGCTGGCCAACAGCTGCTTCACGGTGCAGGTGACCGAGTGGATGCTCAACTACTACGACGATATCGAGCTGACGATTCACACCGCCGCCAACAGCTTCACCTTTGCGATGAATTCGCAGGAGGTGACCGAGCTGACCTTCGTAAATCCCGCCCAGGTGCTCTCCATCAGCGGTAAGGCCGTGAAGGCCCAGAACGGGGTAGCGGTCGAGTTCCCCGAGACGCAGATTGGTTCGGCCCTCGCCCCCGAGACCCTCTATGCCATCTCGGTGGACCACGGCAAGGCCGGTGCCGGTTCGTTGTCGATTGCCTTCGACGACAGCTTTACGGAGGTCGAGGAGCAGGAGATTGAGCTGAATCCCGAAATTTAGTTACACACGAAATAACACAGGATAACTATGAAAAAATACCTCAAAAGTCTGTTCCTCGTCGCCCTGGCAGCGTGTGTGACAGCTTGTGAAATGGATGAACTGAAGACCGACGGCCCGGGCGTAGAGCAGGGCGAGGTCGGTTACCTCAAGATTGGCGACGTGAGCGTCAATCTCGATACGGAGAATGCCTCGACCGAGAGCAAGCCCCAGGCCGCAACCCGTGCCGTCACGGAGGCTGCCACCTCCTATTGGGTGATGGTGAGCGAGAAGACGGCCGGTAAGGTGGTATGGCAGGGAACCTATGCCGATGCCGCCCAGCAGCAGTTTTCGCTTGCCCCGGGTACCTACGTTGTTTCGGCCCGCCAGACGCAGGACGGCGTGGTCGATGGTGCCAAGGTCGATGCCCCCTACTATGCCGGTCAGTCGGAGGATGTGGTGATTCGCTCGAAGGAGACCTCGACCGCCACGGTGACCTGTAAGCTGGCCAACATCCTGACCACGGTCGAGCTTTCGGCCGACCTGAAGGCTTCGTTCAAGAGCTACGATGCCACCTCGGATCGTCGCCTGAAGACCAACGTGAAGGTGGGTACGGATGCCGCTTCGAACAGCTACGACTTCGAGGCCTCCTCGACCCACGAGAGTCCGAAGGTCTATTTCCGCGATGAGGCCGGTCTGAACTCGACCACGGGCAACACGATGACCATCGTCCTCTCGGGTGACTACTACACCGGCTCGGTGGAGGATTTGACCGACGGCACGGTGGACGAGTCGCTGTGGAAGGAGGTCAAGATGACCAAGACCCTGACCAACGTGCGTGCCGCCCAGTGGCGCAAGATTTCGATTAACATCTCGCACCCGACGACCGGTAACGTGCAGTTCGAGATCAAGGTCGAGAGCTACATCTACGACGAGGAGATTGCAGTCGATGTGACGACCCTCTACGAGACCCTCGATGTCGAGGAGTCGATTCCCGATGATGCGGAGGAGAATCCTGCCGCACCGAGCGTTACAATCAACGGCCAGGAGGAGCTGACCTACACGATTGACAGCTCGAAGTACGATGCCGATGCCGAGGCTTGGACCTCGTTCCTCAAGCTCAACGTAACCCCCGAGGCGGGTGCTTCGGTGAAGGCTCTCTATGCCGTTGTTACGTCGGATAACGCCTCGTTGCAGGCCGCCTTCGACGAGCTGACCGCCACGACGAAGGGCCGCGTGGAGCTCTTCCCCTCGAACAACCTTTCGGAGTACTGCAATGTGGCTACGGATGGCCAGACGCTGACTGTGAAGGCCGCCGGTATGGATGCCCTCTACGGCTATGCCGGTACGCACACGATCAGCATCTACGCTACCGACGACCAGAACCGCATGAAGCATACCGACATCGCTATCGTAGTCAATAACAGCGGTTCGGGTGCCTCGCTCCCGACGGTGGTTTGGATGAAGGATGGCAAGGATGTGATTGACGAGGTACACACGCTCACGGCCGACAACGCCTCGACCTTCCAGTGCAAGGTGGATATGGCCTCGACGACGGGCTTCACGAAGCTCGAGGTGGATATCGTCAGCTCGGTGCTGACGGACGAGGAGCTGGCCGGCGTAGGTCTGGGCAGCCACATCGACCTGATTAACCCGTCGGAGGAGCAGGTAGGCGTATTGCAGGGCCTGGGCTTCCTGGGCGAGGGCGTTTCGTCGCTCAAGGGCGAGAAGAGTGCCTCGTTCGATATCTCGGGCTTTATGGGTATGCTCTACGCCATCTTCCCCGCATCGGATTACTGCTACTTCAACATCACGGTAGGCGATTCGGCCGGTGATACGAAGAAGGCTTTGCAATTCTATGTACAGTTGTAGGAGTGTGAAACGTAACGTGTAGAAAACGATGAAAAACATCTTTCGATATATCATGTTGGCAGGTTGTGTGCTGATGGCCACGGCCTGCGAAAAGGAGCTTTCGAGCGAGCAGCAGGAGGGTGCCGTGAATTTCGACATCAACCTCAAGGCCGAGACCCGCGCAGTCAATGGCGGTGACTTCACCCCCGAGACGCTCAAAGTACGCATCTACCGCGAGGATGGCGCGCTGATTCGCCGCTATACCTCGATGGAGGAGATTCCCGCTCCGTTGTACCTCGTCGAGGGCAGCTACTCGGTGCTGGTGGAGGCCGGCGACAAGGAGCAGACGGCCTTCGTGGATCCGCAGGATGCGGCTGCGTTGCAGCAACTGCTCTGCTATCGTGGCGAGGAGCCTTTCCAGGTGGCTCCCCACACGACGACGAACATCGCCGTCACCTGCCCGACGCTCAACACGAAGGCTACGGTAACCTTCGATACGACGAGCGAGGAGAACGAGAACGCGCTCCTCTCGGATGTGAAGATTCAGCTGGCCGCCATGACCTCGACGGCTGCGACGGTGGCCGATTTCGAGGCCGATGTAGCCGCTGCAGAGGCCCCCGCCCTCACCTTCACGCAGTCCACGACCGGTTATTTCCTCCTCCCCGAGGAGGTGACGACCCTCGTGTGGGCCTTCTCGGCTACCCATCCCGAGGATGGCGCGATTCAGAAGGTCGGCACGATTTCGAATGTCGAGGCCGGCAAGGGCTATAAGCTCGCCTTCGTCTATTCGAAGTCGCCCGAGGGCCTGATGACGATTCAGGTGCTGGTGGACGACTCGGTGGATGAGTTCGAGAACAACTTCGACTTCAAGCCCCAGCCCGAGATTACGGGTGAGGGCATCAGCAACTCGGCCGTCAATACCTATAAGTCGGGTTCGACCGTGACCCTCGTCTGCGAGTCGATTAACGATTTGCAGCAGCTGACGCTGGGCGGTGTGGTCTTCTTCGAGAACGGACAGGTCGTTGAGGGTGCCATCGAGGGTCTGACGGCCACGGTGGTCGATGCTGCCAAGGTGCAGTTCACGCTCGATGCCGACTTCTTTGCCTCGCTTTCGGGTGCCTACCAGACGCTGCAGTTCGGCATGACCGATACGGGTGGCGACTACGAGCAGAAGTTGCAGTTCGTCAAGACGGGTCTCGATACCGCGGCTACGACCTGCGATTTGTGGGCCAACACCGCTACGTTTGCCGCCGTGGTTACGGATGCGGCGCAGTCGGTGGTGGTACGCTACCGCCGCGAGGGTACTTCGGAGTGGGCCGAGACGGCTCTCTCGGTGGCCGACGGCATGGTGTACAACGGTACGTCGAGTGCCACCTGGTCGGAATCGACCAATCCCAACGGCCACACGATTTACACCCCCGATACGGCCAAGAGCATCTTCGCCAACGCAACCTACGAGTGCCAGCTGGTGGTCGATGGCAACGCCCTCGATACGGCTACGCTGACCACCTCGACCACGCAGACGATTCCCTACGCTACGTTGGAGGATACCTCGCTCTCGTGCTGGGGTTCGTCGAACAGCGCGGCACCCTTCTGGGGCAGTGGTAACAACACCTACAAGAAGACCCTTTGCGTGCAGAGCAGCTATGCCGGTCAGCAGGGTAGCTACTGCGCCAAGCTCGAGTCGAGCGAGACGCTCGGTATGTTGGCTGCCGGTAACATCTTTACGGGTACCTTCTCGATGAGCGGTTTCTCGGGTACGGTAGGCTTCGGTGTGAAGTACGATTGGCTGGCCCGTCCTTCGGCCCTCAAGGTGAAGGTATGGCACAACATCGGCAACGTGACGACGACCAAATATGCCTCGGAGATTGCCCAGGGTCAGCCCGACCAGGCGGTTATCCAGGCTGTGGTGATTGATTGGTCCACGCGCCACAACGTCACCTCGGGTTCGGCCGCCCCGACGGGTGTTTGGAGTCCCGAGAATGGTGCCGATGCCTCGGCTTCGGGCAAGGTGGTCGGCTACGGCGTGGTCTATCCCACGGGTACGACGGCCGGCTCGGAGATGGTCGAGCTGGAGATTCCCATCGTGTGGTACGACAAGGTGACGAAGCCCGCGGGCAACTATACGCTCATCATCTCGTCGGCTACGAGCCGCTATGGCGACTACATGAACGGCTGCAACGCCAACACGATGTATATCGACGATTATCGTTGGGCCTATTAACGGATGCAAAGAGAAGGTATGATGGATAAATTAAGGCACATGGCTCTTGCGCTCGTCGCGCTCGTGGCTCTCGGTTCATGTATCGACAACACGATCCCCTATCCGGTGGAGAAGATGGAGATTCTGGACTATGAGGGCGAGGGCTTTCGTGCCGCCATCGACCCCGTAACCCGCACGGTGACCCTCACGTTGGAGGAGGCCACCGATATTACCCAGGTGCGTGTTACCCACGTTGAGGTGACCGAACACGCCACCTCGTCGATTCCCCTCACCGGCACCTTCGATTTGCGGATGCCGATTGAGGTGACCCTGTCGCGCTACCAGGACTATCGCTGGACGATTCAGGCCGTGCAGCCCATCGAGCGTTATTTCACGGTCGAGGGCCAAATCGGCGAGACGGAGATCGACACCGAGAGCCGTACCGCCACGGCTTATGTGGCCAAAGGTACGGACCTGGGTCGGATTCGGGTTACGTCGCTCAAGTTAGGCCCCGCCTCCGTGACGACGATGACCCCCTCGATGGAGGAGCTGACCTCGTTTGGCTCGGTGCGCTACGTCTATCTGCAATATCCCGCTCTGAAGGGTGCGCAGGAGCGTTGGCAGCTCTATGTTCTGGAGACCGATGTGAAGGTGCAGATTACCGCGGCCGATGCCTGGGCCAAGATTGCCTGGCTCTATGGTGCGGCCGAGGAGGGTACGCGCGTGGGTTTCCGCTACCGCAAGGCGGGGGAGGAGGCCTGGTCGGAGGTGCCGAACGTGCAGCAGCAGGGTGGTACCTTCACGGCCTGTGTCAAGGGGTTGCAGACGGAAGCCGACTACGAATTTATCGCCTACTCGAACGAGGACCTCTCGCCCGTCGTGCAGCGCCGCACGGAGGCCACCCGACCGCTCGAAAACGGCGGCTTCGAGGATTGGTGCGTGGTGAAGGATATCGTCTATCCCTATGCCGAGGGCGGCTCGCCCTTCTGGGCTACGGGTAACGTGGGTGCCAGCATCGCCAACGCCACCGTTACCGAGGGTGTGAAGGATACCCGCCCGGGTTCGTCGGGCAAGCTCTCGGCACGCCTTACGTCGATTTTTGCCAATGTCTTCGGCATCGGTCGCTTTGCGGCGGGTAACCTCTACATCGGCAACTACGTTCGCAACGATGGCACGCACGGCATCATCAACTTCGGCCGCCCCTTCACGGCACGCCCCGTGGCATTGCGCGGCTGGGTGAAGTACGAGCGGGGTCTGATTGACTACATCACGACCCAGCCCCCGGGTGAGAACCTCCAAAAGGGCGACCCCGATTGCGGTTCGATTTATATCGCGCTGGGCGATTGGGATCCGGCGGTCTATGGCGGTACGGCCGAAAGCCCCGTCGAGGTGGCCACGCGCCGCATTGCCGAGACGGCCTTCGACAAGGATGCCGAGGCGGTGATTGGCTATGGCGAGGTGCTGCTGAAGGAGAGCATCAACGGCTGGACCGAACTGACCATCCCGATTGACTACCGCTCCACGAGCCGCATCCCGACCCATATCCTGGTCACCTTTGCCGCCTCGCGCTATGGCGACTACTTTACGGGCAGCTCGAAGAGTGTCCTTTGGGTCGATGATTTTGAACTGATTTACGAATAACCGCACCCGCCATTCCCTTTGGGGAACGACGGAGCGATACATCTCACCACCCACCAATCCAATCCTTTATCGGTGAGACAGAGGGAGGACCGCCACGCGCGGCTCTCCCTCGCTTTTTTTTGTGCGGATTGCGTTTTTTTGGAGAACTTTTTCGTGGTTTTCTCAAATAATTCGTGATTTTGTAGGGCTGTTCTGCGGAATGGCCGACATATTTTTAGTGAAAGTGTTTCGCTAATCCTTGATAGGAAATCTGGTAAATTTCAATGCACCGAGGATAGACAAACGCTTCATTGCTCGTATTGGTATGTTTTTGGATTGCATCCCATACCTACGGGTGTGGGGTATTGTTTATAGGTGCATAGGCTTACCAGAGCCTCCTATCGGATAAACGAGCAGCTCCACACTTTCTTTTTATGTTGTAGCCAATAAGAAATAGGGCCGTTTAGGAGCTTGGACGGTAGAATGGATTCGGGGTGTAAATTCCGGAAAGTGAGTAGAGGGTGTCCCGACAAATTCGGGACACCCTCTTATATAAATACGTCATGCCCCACCTTGCGAAGAGGGGAGGGTGGAAAGTGCGCAGAATAGCACAGCGCAAGGTGATGGGCATCTACCTTATCCCAATAAAATGGTGCAAAGAATATAAACCCGCGTTTCCAATGGCCGCAAACCAGCGGAAGATGCCAATCATTTTCGCATGACCTGTCCTCGCTACTCCCATAGTCACCCGTTGCGAAAATGTGGCATGACGATTTATTTAATGTATCGGGACACCCTCTTCGCTGTTTTTGCGCCCTACGACGGCTCCGATTTTTGGTGTTTCGAAAATTTTTCGTAATTTTGACTATTCTACCAACCAAGCCAAACAACTTAAAACCTATACACTATGATTCGTATCGTTGCCGTGCATACGGCCATGGCTCTTGTCGAGCCGCTCAACAAACTCTTCAAGGAGTATCTTCCCGAGGTGAAGCTCAACCACATTGCCGATGATTCGCTCATCCAGGAGGTGATTGCCAACAATGCTGTGACGCCGGCCGTAAGACGTCGCCTGCTGGCCTACTACAACGCCGCGGCCGATGCCGGTGCCGATGTGGTCTTCAACTGCTGCTCGTCGGTGGGCGGTGTGGCCGAGATGGGCGACGAGGTGGCCCCCGTGAAGGTCTTCCGCATCGACGGCCCGATGGCCGAGAAGGCGGTGATGGAGGGTCGGCGAATCGGTGTGATTGCCACGCTGCCTACGACTCTGGGGCCGACCGTGGCCCTCTTGGAGAAGAAGGCTGCGGAGGCCGGCCGCGAGATTGAGATTGTCGATGGCCTGGCCGAGGGTGCCTTTGCCGCAGGTCAGTCGGGCGACAAGGCAACGCACGACCGCCTGATTGAGGAGGTGGCCAAGAAGATTGCCGACAAGGTCGATGTGATTGTCCTGGCCCAAGGCTCGATGGCCGCCATGGAGCAGAAGCTCATCGAGATGACCGGCAAGGTGGTCCTCTCCAGCCCCCTGCTCGGCGTGCTGGGCGTGAAGGAGTACCTCAAGCAGAAGGGTCTGATTTAATCCCCGGCCGACGATGAAAAAGCGTAGTATGGTGCTGTTGATGCTGGTTTTAATCAGCGTCATCACCTTCCTCGACCGCATCAATATCACGATGGCCTCGGGCGACATCATGGCCGAATTGGGTCTCTCGGAGTCGCAGTGGGGCTGGGTGTTGTCGGTCTTCACAATCTCCTACGGCCTGATGCAGGTGCCGCTGGGGGTGTGGGGTGACAAGCGGGGCTATCGCCTTGTGTTGGCCCTTATCGTCCTCTGGTGGTCGCTCTTCACGGGGCTGACGGGCTTGGCGTGGAGCTTCGGCTCGCTGCTCGTCATCCGCTTTATGTTCGGTATCGGTGAGGCGGGTTCCTACCCCTGCATGACGGGCGTGGTGGTGAAGTGGTACAAGCAGCACGAAACCTCCACCGCGCAGGGCTACATCTGGGCCGCCAGCCGCATGGGCGGTGCTTTGACCCCCTTCATTGTGCTGCCGGTGCTGACCCTTCTGGGGTGGCATTGGGCCTTCTACCTGCTGGCCGCGTTGGGCGTGGTGTGGGCTGCGGGGTGGTACCTCTGGTATCGTAACGAGCCGAAGGAGGTGAAGGGCATCACGGCCGAGGAGCTTGCCTCGCTGCCCGAGGCAACGGCCGCGAAGGGCGAAAAGGTGGCCATCCCCTGGAAGGCCTTTATGCGCAACCGCCAATTCTGGCTCATCCTGGCCATGTACTTCTTCTATGCGTGGGGCAGCTGGTTCTTCTTCTCGTGGTTCCCCCGCTTTATGGAGGTAGGGCGCGGCTTCACGAAGGAGGAGCTGACCTATGTGGTGGCCATCCCCTTCGTGATGTCGATGGTCGGCAACATTGCGGGCGGCTACCTCTCGTCGAAACTCTCGCTCAAATATGGCCTGAAGGTGGGTCGTCGCCTGCTGGGTGTGGGCGGTCTGGCCGTCTCGGCACTCTTTATGTTCCTTGCCGCCTTCATCGACGGCAAGACCGAGGTCTTTGTCTTCCTCGCCCTGGCCTTTGGCGTGATTGATTTGATGCTGCCCTCGGCCTGGGCCATTTGCAGCGATATCAGCGGCCGCTATTCGGGTGCGGTGTCGGGTGCCATGAATACGGCCGGCAACATCGGCGGCTTCGTCTGCGCCACGGCCTTCGGCTACCTGATTGAGGCGACGGGCAACTTCAACTCGCCCCTCTTCGTGATTTCGGTGATGCTGGTCATTGCGGCCCTATTGTTCACGCTCATCGACCCGACGAAGAAGTTGGTGAAAGATTGTTAGAGTTTAGCTTCCGGAAAGAATAGAGGGTGTCCCGACAAATTCGGGACACCCTCGTTTTATGGCTGTTTGTGTGGCTTTACTCCTTGTGGAAGGCCTGATGCCAGAGCTTGCGCAGCCCCTTCTGCTTGCGCTCGGCCTCCTCACGACGCGCACGTCGCCCCTCGTTGCGCACCAGGTAGCGTTGCAGGGTCTGTTGCAGGCGGGCCGGCTCGATGTTGCGGCGCAACTCGCCCCCCTGGGCAATCGAGATGCCGCCCGTCTCCTCCGAGACAATCAGGATGATGGCATCCGAAATCTCGCTCATGCCAATCGCGGCGCGGTGGCGTGTGCCGTAGTCCTTCGGCACCTCGGTCTGCGTGACGGGCAGGATGCACTTGGCGGCTACAATGCGCTCACCCTCAATCAATACCGCACCATCGTGCAGCGGGGCATTCTTGAAAAAGATGTTCTTGAGCAGCGACACGGAGGTCTTGGCGTCGATGGCAATACCGCCCTCGGCAATCAGCCGCAGGTCACTCTCCTGGCGAATCACAATCAGTGCGCCCGTCTTCGTCTCGGCCATGTCGCGGCAGGCGATGACGATGGGGTCGATGTTGAGGGCCATCGGCTCCTCCTCACCGGCCGAGAAGATGCGGGTGATGAAGTTGAAGTGCTTTTGGCGGAGGCCGATCAGTTGCAGGAATCGCCTTAACTCGGGCTGAAAGAGGATAATCAGGGCAATCACACCGACCGAGATGACCTGCCCGAGCATCGAGGAGAGCAGCTCCATGTTGAGGGCCTTCGTCACCACCCACAGCAGGTAGATGGCGATGATGCCCGAGAAGATGTAGGGGGCATTCGTGCCGCGCGTGACGCGATAAATCCAATACATGATGGTCGCCACCAGGACGATATCAATCAGATCAATCAGGGTAAAGGGGATAAAATCCATACTGCAAACGTACTTTTTAGGGGCGGTGGTTGCCCTGTGTCGGTAACCCGGGCCAAAAAAACGCCGACTTCAGTCGAGCCGGCGTTGTTCGGTAAATCGGTTCGAGAACTACTTCGTCTCGTTCTTCTCCTTGGCGTACAGCTCGTTTACCTTCTCCAATACCATGGGGGTAATGTTGAGCGTCGTATCGGCATCGAGCAGCGAGTTGGCATTGACAATCATCTTGTACTGCTTGTCGGCGTTAATCTCCTGCACGGCACGCATCACGAGGTCCTGCATGCGGTTCGTGAATACGCGGTTCTCCTCGTCCAGGGTCTGGGCCTCCTTCTGGGCCGAGGTCTGGTACGAAGCTACGCGCTTCTGGATGCTCTCCTGCTTCGACTGGGCATCGCGCGTGGTGATGAGACCCTTCTCATACTTCTCCTGCAGCTGGGCAGCCTCGGCAGCCAACGACTGCTCCTTCTTGGCCCAGCTCTCCTGTGCCTTCTGGGTCTTCTCGGCCAAAGCCTGACCCTCGCCCTGCATCAGGTCGCTCTCGGTGATTACCTGCTCAACGCTTACATAAGCAATATCCGAGCCACCTACGCTCGTTACCTCACCCGTGGCAGTCTCGGTAGCGGTGTTCGACTGGCAGGCGGTCAATGCGCAAGCCGCAGCCAGCGCGAATGCAAAAATCTTTTTCATCGTTTTGGATATTTTTTGTTGTTTTTTTGTCTTTTTTATTCCCGAAGGATTGACAAAGGTAAGAAAATTTATTTATTTTTGCCCTGCAAACGCTTTTTTTTACGCACAAAATGGTTCGAAAGCGGATTTTCGGGCATCCCGAAGGCGCGAAATCGAGCCGTAAGAGGTTGAATCATGTACGAATACATCTGTGGAAAGGTGGCCGAGGTGGCTCCGACCTATGCCGTGATTGAGGCCGGCGGGGTGGGCTACTACCTGAACATATCGCTCGAAACCTACACGGCCATCGAGCAGGCGACCGAGGCCAAATTGTGGGCGCACTACATTGTCCGCGAGGATGCCCAGTTGCTCTACGGATTCTCGAGCCGTGAGGAGCGCGAGCTGTTTCGGCTGCTCATCGGTGTGTCGGGTGTGGGGGGCGGCACGGCCCGCATGATTCTTTCGACCTACTCGCCCCGCGAGTTGCAGCAAATCATCTCGTCGGGCAATGCCGTGCTGTTGAAGAACGTGAAGGGGCTGGGGTTGAAGACGGCCCAGAAAATTATCGTCGAGTTGGCCGGTAAGGTGATGACGATTCGCGGTGCGCAAAGCGAGGCCTTCGAACAGGCAATGGCCGGTGCAGCCCCCGCATCGAACGAGGAGCAGGAGGCATTGGCCGCCCTTCAGATGCTCGGCTTCCAGAAGGCCGCCTCGGAGAAGGTGCTGAAGGCCATCCGGCGCGAGATGCCGTCGGCAACGGTCGAGGAGCTGATTCGTGCCGCCCTGAAGCGTTTGTGATTTTTCCCATCAATCCCATCTATTTAAATTGTAGTCTATGTATTTGATTCTGATAGCGGTTGTTCTCTTCGTGGCGATTCTGCTCGGTGTGCAGTTCCTGCGTCGTCGTCGCATTCGTCGTATGACCTCCTCCCGTCACGATTACTACCGTCGTTGATTCTTTCCCTTTTTTCGGGCTGTTTATATACTTTTGGCGCGATTTTTTGCGTTTGTCATGCGGAATTCAAGATAGTTTTTCGTAACTTTGCACGTTATATACCGCAAAACGAAACCGATAACCATGCGCCAACCCCTACTCATAGGACGCTTTTTGCTCGTGCTTGCAACCCTCGTGGCGGCCCTTACGGCCTGCTCGAAGGAGGAAGAGGTATTGCCCAAACAGCAGGAGCAGATGGTCAAATACCTCACCTCGACCCACCAGCCCCGCCTGGTGGCCGTGGAGGATGTCGAACCCGGTACCGAGCAGCCCTACTACGAGACCTTCGGACAGACGGTCTATCGCTACATCGACGGAGCCTATAACCCCGACCGCGCCTCGCGCAAGGAGGTGACCGAAACCTCGGTGGTGACCATCACCTTCCGCGCCTATGTCTTTTCGTTCAGCAACATCGTCACGGATGGCAATCGTATCACGATGCCCTTCTACTCGAACGATGCGCTGCTCAAGGATGCCTTCTTCAGCGAGGAGGTGGGACTTACGCCCGGGGCTTGGACCTTCGAGCCGCTCGTCATCGACCTCAAGGCGGGGGGCATCATCGAGGGGTTGCGTCTTGCGCTGATTGGTTGCCGTGAGCGCGATTCGGTCGAGAGCTACATGACCTACACGATGGCCTACGGAGACAAGGAGTTTATCAATTTCATCGAGAAGGAGTCGCCCATCGCCTACTTCTTTACGGTGGATAAGGTGGAATAACGAAAAAAAGATAGAATCGAAATATGAGACTGAACAAGAGAATATGGGCTACGTTGGTGGTGCTTTGCTGCGCCTCGTGTGCCAAGGAGGTGGCCAACGACTACGACACGTTTGAGGACCTTTCGCTCAAGGCCTGGATTGCACAAAACCGCCCCGAGCTGAAGGATAACTACCAGGACTTCGACAACCGTGGTTACTACCTCGACATCCACGAGGCGGGCGATATGGAGGCCAAGCCGCTCAACGATACCATCTGCTGGGTGCGCTTCGACTTCACGGGCCGCGACCTGCAAGGCAACATCATCACCACGCGCAATGCCCGCGAGGCGGAGCTGGCCGGCACGTTCACCAAGTACACCCACTATGTACCTTATTATATGTATTGCGGCACGGCCTACTATACGCTCATGGAGGGAACGTGGCTGGCGATGCAGAAAGAGCAGACGCTCGGTGCCGGCTATCTGGCCGCAAAGGGCGGTGAGCTGGGCCTCTCGGAGAATAAATACACGATGCGCATCGGCTCGGAGGTGACGCTCTATATGCCTTCGCGCGTGGTGGGCGACGGCTTTGCGGGCGATGGCGGTTACGAGGGTCAGTACAGCCTCGATTCGGGCAAGCCCTTTGTCGTGAACCTGACCATTACCGATACGATTAAGAACCCCTTGCAGCGCGAGGCCCTCGATGTGGATGCCTTCTGCAAGGTGAACGGCGGTTTGACGATCTACACCAAGAAGGACGACGAGGGCAACGACAAGCAGACGACCGAGGTTGAGGGGGTAGAGATGACCGCCATTCCGACCACGATGGAGGATGCGGCCCATCCCCACCTGGCGGCCAACCGCTGGGTGAGTGCCTGCGACTCGGTGGCACAGCTCTATGTGAACCACCGCTTCGACCCCACGACGAACCCCGACGAGATGGTCTATGACCTCGATTTCAACCAGAAGGTCTCGACCGTCAACGGCAAATATCCCAACTACGGCCAAATCAAATACGGTCCCTACCATGTGGGTATGGAGCCCTATGTGAACGAGGGTTCGGTGTCGGAGCTGAACCGCAAGATTGCCCAGGCCCTGAAGGAGCGTTTCCACAGCGAGGAGCCGTATGTGGGTGTCGAGCAGCTGGTTGCGGATGGTGCCGACTCGGTCGGCCTGGAGGGTACGGCCAAGATTTGGTACATTGGTCGCTTCCTCGACGGCTTCATCTTCGATACGAACATCGACGAGGTGAAGGAGATTATCTATGGCGAGGTGGTCTCCGAGGGTTCGGCCCTGGACTACTGCCCCGAGGATGGCGGTCTGATTAATGCCTTCTACTACACGATTCCCACGATGCGCTTCGGCCAGTGGGGTGCGCTGGTCACCTCCTCGACCCACGGCTACGGTGCCTCGGGTCAGAACGGCTCCAGCACCAGCAGTTCGACCGGTGGCTACTCGTCGAGCTACTACGACTACCTGAACTACCTGAACTACTATAACTACTACAACTCCTACTATGGCGGTTACGGCTACGGGGGGTATGGCGGCTATGGCGGTTACTATGGCAACTACTACGACTCCTATTACGGCGGTGGCTACTACGACCCCTATTACAGCGGCTATTACAGCGGCTACTACGGCACGACGGATAGCGACGTGACGACCGTGACGACCACCTCGACCGAGATTCCCTCCTATTCGCCGCTGATTTTCGAGTTTTACATTGAGCCCGAGAAGGAATAAGGCAGTATGGGGGGGGAGGAATCCGTCTAACAAGGCTCTTTCGGCATCTGCCTCGCCCGAAAAATGCTCATTTACAATAAGTAAACTGCGCTTTTTCGGACTTCGAGCAGCTTCAAAATAGCTCTTGTTATACGAATTCCGGGAAAAACCGAGGTGTCTGACAAGGCTCTTTCGGCATCTGCCTCGCCCGAAAAATCCTGAAAGAGGAAAGAGGAAAGAGGAAAGAGGAAAGAGGAAAGAGCAAAGAGCAAAGAGAGTTGAGAAATAACTCTTGTTATACGAATTTAGGAATGAACAGAGGGTGTCCAAAACATATTGGATACCCTCTTTTTTTTATTTTTTCAAGGAAAGTAACCAAAAAGTTTGGTGGGTTGGTTTTTTTTACTTAATTTAGTGTTGCGAAATTTAATCAACTAAAACTTACGGATATGATTATCACTTTTAACGAACTGCGTCGTATCAAGGACAAATTGCCGAGCGGTAGCTCGCAGCGTATTGCAGATGAACTGGGTCTGGATGTAGAGACCGTTCGCAACTACTTCGGTGGCAGCCACATTGCCAAGGAGTGTGTAGGTGTTCACTTCGAGCCGGGACCGGATGGCGGCGTGGTTACGCTGGACGATACGGCCATTCTCGATGTTGCAATGCGCATCTTGAGCGAGCAGAAATAATCCGTTCAACCATCAGGAATGAGAGGGTGTCCAACCAATGTTGCGGCACCCTCATTTGTTGAAAACCGAGCCGTGCGGATGTGCGGCCCCAAAACCTAAATGACTATGAAACGTAAGATTGTTGTAACGGTAGCCCCCGTCTGCCATGTGGGTAAGCCCGTACCCGAGGGGTCGTTCAACCCCCTCACGCCCGAGGAGATTGCTGCCGATGTGGCGGCTTGTGCCGAGGCGGGTGCCTCGATGGTGCATCTCCATGTGCGCGATTTGACGGGTGAGCAGACCTTCGATATGACCCACTTCAGCCGCACGCTCGATTTGATTCGTGAAAAGAGCGACATCGTGATTCAAGGCTCGACGGGCGGCCTCTCGACCCTCTCGTTGGAGGACCGCAGTGTCTGCCTTTCGGAACCGCGCGTCGAGGTGGCCTCGCTCAACATGGGTTCGGTGAACTTCGGTGAGAGTGTCTATATCAACACCCTGCCCGAGATTCGCTATTGGGCCGGCCGTATGCGCGAGGAGCGGGTGGTCCCCGAGATGGAGATTTTCGATTTGAGCATGGTCGAGACCTGCTCGAAGTTGGCCGACGAGGGGGTCTTGGACCGCCCGATGAGCTACAACTTCTGCCTCGGCACGGGTACCGCCTCGAACCTTTCGGATACCCCCCGCAACCTCCACTACATGACCTCGCTCATGGAGCCGGACGGCCATTGGGGGCTGAACAACGACTCGATGAAGGACCTCCACTTCCTGGGGCTAGCCATTGCGATGGGTGCCTCGGTGGTGCGTGTCGGTTTCGAGGATTCGTTCTACTACGAGGCGGGCAAGACGGCCCCCACGAATGCCTTCCTCGTGAAGAAGCTCGTGGAGCTGGTGCGCGCGTTGGGTTGCGAGCCGGCTACGCCCGATGAGGCTCGTGAAATTTTGGGAATCAAACGCTTGAGAGGATAATGGCTGTAACGCTGCAAACCATTCTGCGCCAATACGGTCGCCGCGAGGAGGCCCCCCTGTTGCGCCGTAAGATTCGAGAGGAACTGCGCCGCAAGCGTATCCGCATGGTGGTCATCGACGACGACCCGACGGGTATTCAGACCGTGCATGGCTGTCTGCTCTTGACCGAGATTACGGCCGCCCGCGTGGCCGAGGCGTTGGACGATGCCTGCCCCTTCTTCTACCTCTTGGTCAATTCGCGTGCGATGACCGAGGAGGAGGCCCGTCGGGTGGTGGCTCGTGCCGTGGAGGTGACCCTGGAGGCCAATCGTGAGCGGGGCTACAACCTGCTCTTCGTGAGCCGCAGCGATTCGACCCTGCGCGGACACTTCCCGGCCGAGAGCGATACGATGGGGGAGGTGTTGCGCCGTGCGGGCTTCGAGCCGCTCATGCCGACCCTCTTTGTGCCGGCCTTCTTCGAGGCGGGGCGCATGACCATCGACGGCTGGCACTATATGCAGCAGGGCGAAGAGCTGGTGCCGACCTCCGAGACGGAGTTTGCCCGCGATAATGTCTTTGCCTATGCGAACGCCTACCTGCCCGACTACATTGTCGAGAAGTGTCGCGGGGCCATCCGCAAGGAGGATGTACTGCATCTTACACTCGAAACGATGCGCACCACCGACCTGGCGGCACAGCTGCGCGACAACCGCGCGAAGCGCTTCATCTCGGCCGATGCCTTCGACTACCGCGATTTGGCACGCCTGGCGATGGCCGTGCTGGCTCAATTCGAGCAGGGGCGCAAACACCAATGCGCCGTGGTGCGCTCCTCCTCCTCCCTGCCCCGTGCGTTGAGCGGCATCGAGGAGCAACCCTATGTCAAGGCCGAGAAGAGCGATGCCCGCGGTGTGGTCATCGTGGGTTCGCATGTGAAGAAGAGTACCGAGCAGCTGGAGGCTCTGCTGACACTCGACGGGACGTGTGGCGTGGAGATAGATGTGGCGCGTATTTTGGCCGATGATGCGGCCTTGTTGCCGGAGCTGATGGCGCGCGCCGAAGCACTATATAATAAAGGTATCGTGCCGGTGCTTTACACCTCGCGTCGGGAGGTGCGCATCGACGATGTGGCGGCCCGCCAGGCATTGGGCGAGAAGATTTCGCGCTTTTTGGTGGAGGCCGTGCGTGCTTTGCCCTTCCGTCCCGACTTCCTCATCTCGAAGGGGGGCATCACCTCGCACGATATCCTGACCCACAGCCTGGAGGTCAAGACGGCCCGTGTGGCGGGTCAGGCGGCCGCCGGCATCCCGACCCTGAAGACGACGACCGAAAGCCCCTTCCCGGAGCTGCTGTATGTCATCTTCCCCGGCAATGTGGGTTCGGTCGAGAGCCTGCGCGAGGTAGTTGAACGAATCCGTAACAAGCCGTAACGATGGCAAGCGATAATCCGAAGGAGCTGTTTCCGATTCTCAACGAGGCGGGCGAGGTGATTGGCAAGGCCTCACGCGGCGAGTGCCACAACGGCAGCCGTCTGTTGCACCCCGTTGTCCATCTGCACCTGATGAATTCGCGGGGTGAGCTGTACCTGCAACGTCGCCCCCTGTGGAAGGAGATACAGCCCGGCAAATGGGATACGGCCGTGGGCGGTCATGTCGATTACGGCGAGACGATTGAGGAGGCCCTCCGCCGTGAGGTGCGCGAGGAGATTGGTCTGGAAAAGTTCACCCCCGAGAAGATGTGCCACTACCTCTACGATTCGGACCGTGAGCGCGAGATGGTCTATGTCTATCGTGCGGTCTATGATGGCGAGGTATGCCCCTCGGAGGAGACCGATGGCGGCCGCTTCTGGACCATCGAGGAGCTGCGCGAAAGCCTCGGAAAGGGGATTCTGACCCCCAATTTCGAGTTGGAGGCGGTAAAGGTGGGGCTGTTGTAGTGGCTCACCGGCGGTTACCGCTCACGAGGATAAAAATGAGCCTGCTCCTTATTGGGGGCAGGCTCGTTTTGTGTTGTGATGGGTCGATTACTTGAAGAAAATCGACGAAATCTCCTTGTAGTTGTGGACACGCTCGATGACATTGGCAAAGATGTCGGCCACCGAGAGGACCGTGAATTTGTGGAGGTCCTTTTCGGGGTTGAGCGGAATGGTATCCGTAACAATCACCTCCTCCAAGGCACTCTCGTTGATGCGCTCGTAGGCCGGACCCGACAATACGGGGTGGGTGATGGCGGCACGGACGCTCTTCGCACCACGCGCCATGAGCATATCGGCAGCCATGCAGATCGTGCCGGCCGTATCAATCATATCGTCCACGATGAGGATGTTGCGACCCTCGACCTCGCCAATGGCGGTCATCTTGCCCACCACGTTGGCCTTGGCACGCTCCTTGTGCGAGATGATGATGGGCGTGCCGAGGTGCTTGGCGTAGGTGTTGGCGCGCTTGGCTCCACCCATATCGGGGGCGGCAATCGAGAGGTTCTCGATGTTGAGCGACTGGATGTAGGGAACGAAGATGCCGCTGGCATAGAGGGCATCGACGGGAATATCGAAGAAACCCTGAATCTGGTCGGCATGCAGGTCCATGGTCATCACACGGTCGGCACCGGCCGCCTTGAGCATGTTGGCCACCAACTTGGCACCAATCGGGACACGGGGACGGTCCTTGCGGTCCTGACGCGCCCAGCCGAAGTAGGGCATCACGGCCACCACCTGGTAGGCCGAGGCACGCTTGGCGGCATCAATCATCATCAGAAGCTCCATCAGGTTGTCCGTGGGCGGGAAGGTCGATTGGATGCAGAAGACCGTGCAACCACGAATCGACTCGTTGAAGGTGGGTTGGAACTCGCCGTCGCTGAAATTCAATATCTCCGACTTACCGAGCGTGGTGCCGAAGCTCGCTACGATCTTTTCGGCCAGGGGACGGGTGGCACGGCCGGCGAAGATTTTAATTTTGTGAATAGCCATATCGGTACGGGAAATTTTAGCTGATGCAAAGATAGAATAAACGGACGAAAAAAGAGCCTTTTCGAGGCCCTTTTTTTTGACTTTTTTCCTTATTCGCCCTCACTCGGCTCGGCTTGGAGGCATTTTTCGATGAAATCGAGTATTTCGTCGCGCCCCATCTGCTTTTCGGACGAGCTGACAAAGCGGGGTGGCAGCTCCTCCCACTGCTCCAGAAGGGTCTGCTCGTAGCGGGCAATTGAGTGCTTGCGCTGGGCGGCCGAGAGCTTGTCGGCCTTCGTGAAGATGATGCCGAAAGGGACGCCGTGTTCGCCCAGCAGGTTGATGAATTCGAGGTCTATTTTCTGCGGTTCGAGGCGGATATCGACCAGCACGAACAGAAAGTGGAGCTTCTCGCACTTAAAGATATAGTCGGTGATAATCTTGGCAAACGAACCGCGCAGCTGCTTCGAGGTGCGGGCATAGCCGTAGCCCGGCAAATCGACCAGGTACCAGCTGTCGTTGATTCTGAAGTGGTTGATAAGGCGCGTCTTGCCCGGTGTGGCCGACACCTTGGCCAACCCTCCGTGGCGCGTGAGCATGTTGATAAGCGACGACTTACCCACGTTGCTGCGCCCGATGAAGGCCACATCGCGCAACGCATCCTTCGGAACCTGCGAGATGCGCTCCGAACTGCATTTGAATATGGCCTTCGAGATATTCAAACCTATCGCCCTTAATTCTAAATTTTGAATTCTAAATTTTGAATTTCAGATTTACTTCTGGCGGAAGTAAATCTGCATCGGCACACCCGAAAAATCCCACTGCTCGCGCATGTTGTTTTCGAGGAAACGACGATACGGCTCGCGGATATACTGCGGCAGGTTTACGAAGAAGGCGAACTGCGGCGTGGGGGTCGGGAGCTGGGTAACGTATTTGATTTTTATGTACTTACCCTTCGTTGCGGGGGGCGGATAGTTCTCGATGAGCGGCAGCAGGAACTCGTTCAGCTCCGAGGTGGCGATGCGACGCTTGCGCGACTCGTGGACGCGGATGGCGGTCTTCAGCACCTCCAGGATGCGCTGCTTCTCGAGTACCGAGGTGAAGATAATCGGAATATCGTTGAACGGGGCAAGTCGCTTTTTGAGGAACTCGACCCACTCCTTCATCGTGTTGTTGTCCTTCTCGATCAGGTCCCACTTATTGACCACGATGACACACCCCTTGCGGTTGCGGACGATGAGGTTGTGGATGTTCAAATCCTGCTGCTCCAACCCCTGCTCGGCATCGAGCATCAGGATGCAGACATCCGAGTTCTCGATGGCGCGAATCGAACGCATCACGGAGTAGAACTCCAAATCCTCCATCTCCTTGCCCTTCTTGCGCATACCGGCCGTATCGACCAGGTAGAAGTCCATGCCGAATTTGTTGTAGCGCGTGCGAATCGAGTCGCGCGTGGTGCCGGCAATCGAGGTGACGATGTTGCGCTCCTCACCCAGCAGGGCGTTGGTCATCGACGACTTACCCACATTCGGGCGACCCACAATCGTAATGCGGGGCAGCGACTCGTCCTCCTCGGCATAGGTCTCCTCGGGCAGGGCCGCGAGGATGGCATCCATCATCTCGCCCGTGCCGCTACCCGACATCGAGGAGATGCAGTAGGGGTCACCGAGGCCCAGCGAGTAGAACTCGTGCGAGGCGTAAATCTGGTCGTTGTTGTCCACCTTGTTGCAAATCAGGAGGACCTTTTTCGAGGTGCGGCGCAGAATATCGGCCATCATCATATCGAGGTCCGTGATGCCGGTCGATACCTCGACCAGGAAGAGAATCACATCCGCCTCGTCGATGGCCAGCATCACCTGGCGACGAATCTCATCCTCGAAGATATCCTCCGAATTGACCGTGTAACCGCCCGTGTCGATGACGGAAAACTCCTTGCCGTTCCAATCCGTTTTGCCGTAGTGGCGGTCGCGGGTCGTGCCCGCCGTCGAATCGACGATGGCCTGACGCTGACCCACCAGACGGTTGAAGAGGGTCGATTTGCCGACATTGGGTCGGCCTACAATAGCTACCAAACTCATATTGTGTGTCGTTTATTTCGTGTTGTAAGCCCTTTCGTGGGGGTGCAAAGATACGAATTTAATTTGATAAATTAAAATAGCGTTTTTCGCTCTCGCTGCCCGCCTGCACGGGGTAGAGCAGCACATGGTTGTTTGCGGCAAAATGCTCCTCGATGTAGGCCGGAATGCGGTGCATGGCGGCCGTGTAGGAGATGCGGTCGCGGCGGCTCATGATGACCCACACGGCATCGTCCTCCCGTACCGCCTCGAAGAGCTGCGGCAGCTCCTCCCACGGCCTATCGTCGATGACATAGTCGGCAATATCGACTTTGCGGGGCTTGCGCCTGAGGTAGGCGATGCTCTCCGTCGTGCCGTGGAAGATGAGCTTGGCCCCCGTGTCGTGGGCCAGGTGGCGGATGCGCAGCACCCACGTTTCGAAGCCCGTCTCCAGCTCGGCCCGTGCCGGCACATAGACCAGGTGGCGTTTGACGGTCGAGAGGGGCTGCACGGCATGGTAGATGTAGGTCGTGACATTGGTGCGCGAGAGCAGGGCCGGAATGGTCGTACCCATCACCGACTCGCGGCCGAGCGGGGTGCCGTGTTCCGGGGCTTGGTGCATACCCAGCACCAGGTCGGTGATGTTGCGTTCGCGTACCACACTGACGATGGCATTGACGATATTCACGTCGTAGCGCATCAGGCGGTGCATATGGATACCGGCCGAGGCGGAGGCTTCAGCCGCCGTGAGGAGCATCTTCTCGGCGGCGGCAACCTGCTCGTCGGTGGCCGCCTGGTTATCCAGGGCGCGGAGGGCGTAGAGGCTGCGATGCTTCTGCTTCGTGACGGCAATACCCAATCCGACCGCCTCGCTGACGGTCTGGGGATGCGATACGGGAATCAAAACATGTTCGCCCATCTCGGCCCGACGCTCTGCCTGCGGTCCGTCGATGGCGATGCGGTGGGCCGCCTGCTGGGTCATGAAGGTCGAGATGGTGCAGGTGACCAGAATCATCAGAATCGTGCCGTTCAGCACCGCCTCGCCCAGCAGCCGTATCGGGGTGCCGTCGGCCTCGTAGCCGAGGATGAGGTTGTAGCCCACCATCACCACGGCCAGCGTACCGGCCACATGGGCCACGCTCAAGCCGAACAGCATCCGTCGCTGGTCGCCCGAGAGGCGGAAGGTCTTGGCCGTGAGGGCGGCCGCCACATACTTCGAGAGGGTCACCATCACAACCATCACGGCAGCCACCTCCAACGTCTCCCAGCCCGAGAAGATGGCGCGGTAGTCAATCAGCATGCCGACACTCAACAGGAAGAAGGGGATGAAGATGGCGTTGCCGACAAACTCCACGCGGTTCATCAGGGGCGAGGTCGAGGGGATGAGCCGGTTCATCGCCAAGCCCGAAAGGAAGGCTCCGATAATCGGCTCCAGACCGGCAAGCTGGGTAAGGAAGGCACCCGAAAAGACGATGACCAGCACAAAGACATATTGCGATACGTTGTCGCTGCAACGCTTGAAAAACCAATGCCCGATGCGTGGAAACAGCCACAGAATCACAAAGCTACACCCCGCAATCGACCCTGCAAGCCGCCACCAGAAGCTGCTGTCGGTCGTGCCGGTGGCAAGCCCCGTGACGACCGTGAGGGTCACAAGGGCCAGAATATCGACGATAATCGTACCTCCGACGGCAATCGTTACGGCCTTGTCGCGCGTGATGCCGAGCTTCGAGATGATGGGGTAGGCGATGAGGGTCTGCGAGGCGAAGAGTGCGCCCAGCAGGAGCGACGAGGGGAGCGAGTAGCCGAGCATCCGGCCCGATGCAAAGCCGAAGAGCATCGGGAAGAGGTAGGTGTAGAGGCCGAAGGCGAGTGAGCGGACCGAACTGCGTTTGAAGTCGGCCATATCCATCTCCAAACCCGCCGTGAAGAGGATGTAGAGCATACCGGCCGACCCCGAAAGGATGATGCTGCTGTCGCGCAGGACGAGGTTCAACCCGTGCGGTCCGATGATTGCACCGGCAATGATAAGGCCCAGCAGGTAGGGTATCTTCAGCTTGTTGAGCAGCAGCGGAATCCCCAGGATGATGGCCATGATGAGCAGAAATTTCAAAATGGGGTCCTCGATGGGGGTGGTAAAGGCGGTATGTGTAGCGAGTAATAACATAGGTGAAGTGGGTTCGGTTTTATACAAATATAGAGAAAAAAGAGGAAAATTCGCAAAAAAAATGTATCTTTGAAAAATGTTAATTCAAAACCAGGAACAATGAAACGATTTTGTGCGCTTATAATCACGGCCTTTGCCGTGTTGTGTGTGGTCGAGGCTCCGGCCCAAAAATTGGGCATTCAGTGGGGTGTGATGGCCGGTTTGAACATGGCCGACTACTCCGTTAAGCAGGTCGATAAGACCACGAAGTGGGACGATGTGAAGAACGAGATGGGTTGGCAGGTGGGCCTGATGACCTCGCTCAACGTGGGTAAGCTCTCGATTGAGCCGCAGCTCATCTATGTCCGCAACAAGGTCAAGCTGACCGAAGAGGGTCACGAAACCACCATCAAGGGCAACTCGCTCGATGTGCCGATTTTGGTGTCGTATAAAATTCTGGGTCCGCTGCGTGTGATGGCCGGTCCGGTCTTTACGGTGCTGAACGACAATTCGGGACTGAAGGATATCTCGGTGGACCAGCTGCGCTCGACCTGCTCCTATGCCGTGGGCCTCGAGGCGCGCGTGTTGCAAAAGCTGCGCGTCGATTTGCGCTACAACGGCCAATTCAAGCGCAAGACGACCGCCATCGGCAAGGTCGATGTGAATACCTTTGCCCTGAACCTCGGCTATTACTTCTAATGGGTGGCTATGACCGAAGGAGTTGGTAAGGAGATTGCCGTCGAGGGGGTAGATCCCCGCGAGTTGTACGGCCCGCAGAATGCCTACCTGGACGAGATACGGGCCAAGTGTCCCTCGCTGAAAATCATTGTACGCGGTTCGTCGCTCAAGGTCTTGGGTGCCGAACAGGAGGTGAGCCGTTTCGAAAAACATTTCGGGGCGTTGGTGGCCTACTATGCCAAGTATGGTCACCTCTCGTCGCAGGTCATCGACCAATGCTTTGCCGAGGGCTATTCGGCTGCCGACAAGCCGCTGGATAAGGATGTGCTGGTCTATGGCAACAACGGCATGATTATCCGCGCCCGCACGCAGAACCAGCAGCGGCTGGTCGATTTGTACGAGAAGAACGACCTGCTGTTTGCCGTCGGCCCGGCCGGTTCGGGTAAGACCTATACGGCCATTGCGTTGGCCGTCAGGGCGTTGAAGGAGAAGGAGGTACGCTGCATCATCCTCACGCGACCGGCCGTCGAGGCGGGTGAGAAGCTCGGCTTCCTGCCCGGCGATATGAAGGAGAAGCTCGACCCCTATCTGCAACCGCTCTACGATGCGCTGAACGATATGATTCCGCCCCTGAAGTTGCAGAAATTCATCGAGGACGGCACGGTGCAGATTGCCCCGCTGGCCTATATGCGCGGTCGCACGCTCGACAACGCCTTTGTGATTTTGGACGAGGCGCAGAACACCACCTTGTCGCAGATTAAGATGTTCTTAACGCGCATGGGGCGCAATGCCCGCTTCATTGTGACGGGCGATGTGACACAGATTGACCTGCCCCGACGTTCGGACAGCGGTCTGACGCGTGCCATGCAGATTTTGGAGGAGGTGAAGGGCATCGGCCGTGTCACCTTCGACAAGGGCGATATCGTGCGCCACCCGCTGGTGAAGGAGATTGTCGAGGCCTTCGACCGTCGTCAGCAGCGCGAAGAGTTGGAAAAGAGATTGATTGAACCTAAAAACGAATAGAACCATGGACAAAAATTTAACTGCTCTCAAACCGGCTTTGGTTTGGAAACACTTTGCCCAAATCGTGCAGATTCCCCGTCCTTCGGGCCACGAGGAGGCGATTCGTCAATACATCATCGACTTTGCAAAGGCCGAGGGGCTGGAGTGGAAGGAGGACAAGGCCCACAACGTCTATGTCCGCAAGCCCGCTTCGGAGGGGATGGAGAACCGCGTAGGCGTGGTGATTCAGGCCCACCTCGATATGGTGCCGCAGAAGAACAACGACAAGCAGTTCGACTTCCTGACCGACCCCATCGAGGCCTATATCGACGGCGAGTGGGTGACGGCCGACGGTACGACCCTCGGTGCCGATAACGGCATCGGTGCGGCTGCGATTCTGGCCGTGCTGGAGGATAAAACGCTCGTGCATGGCCCCGTGGAGGCCCTCTTTACGGCCACCGAGGAGACGGGCATGGATGGTGCGTTCGGCCTCGAGGAGGGGATGTTGCAGGGCGATATTCTGCTGAACCTCGACTCGGAGACCGAGGGCGAGCTGTATGTCGGCTGTGCCGGTGGTCTGGATGCGACGACCACCTTTACCTACGAGGCCGAGCCGGCTCCCGCCTGCGACTGCGTGGCCCTGAAGGTGACGGCCAAGGGGATGAAGGGCGGCCACTCGGGTATCCAAATCGGCTACCAGCGTGCCAATGCCAATAAGGTGCTGTTCCGCTTCCTCGATGCCGTGTCGGCCGACTGCAAGTGCTGCCTCGCTTCGGTCGATGGCGGAGGTCTTCGCAACGCCATTCCGCGTGAGGCGGAGGCCGTGGTCCTCGTTCCGCAGGAGAAGAAGGATGCCTTCGTAGCCGCGCTGGCAGCCTATGAGAAGATGATTATCAAGGAGTTTGAGGATATCGAGGACAGCATCCGCATCTTTGCCGAGGAGGTTGCCAAGCCGCAGGAGGTGATGCCTGCCGCCCTCTCCGAGAAGCTCATCAAGGCGATTATCGCCTGCCCCGACGGGGTACAGAAGATGTCGATGTCGATGGAGGGGCTGGTGCAGACCTCGACCAACCTGGCGCGTGTCGTGTCGGACGGCAAGACGGTCAAGGTGCAGTGTCTGCTGCGCTCGTCGGTTCGCTCCGAGAAGGAGTTCCTGGGTGCGCGTATCGCAGCGGTCTTCAGCCTGGCCGGTGGCGAAACGGAGCTTTCGGGCGCCTACGACGGGTGGAATCCCAACATGAAGTCGCCCATCCTGGCGGCCATGACCACCTCCTACGAGCAGCTCTACGGCAAGCGTCCCGCCGTGACGGCCATCCATGCCGGTCTGGAGTGCGGCATCATCGGCAGTAAGTATCCCAACCTGGATATGATCTCCTTCGGCCCGACGATTTGCTATCCCCACTCGCCCGACGAGAAGGTGGAGATTGCCTCGGTCGAGAAGTTCTACGACTTCCTGCTGCGCACGTTGGAGAATATCCCCGTGAAATAATGGGTTTCGCAGAGGAAAAATGGTTTGTGATTGTCAATCCCGTGGCCGGTGGAGGTCGCGGGCTTGACCACTTTCCGCTCATCTCACGCCTGCTGCGCGAGGCGGGGATTCATGCCGAGCCGGTCTTTACGGAGCATAAGTTCCACGCCGTGGAGCTGACCGTGACGGCTGTGAAGGAGGGCTATCGTCATATTATTGTGGTGGGTGGCGACGGCACGCTGCATGAGGTGGTGAACGGCCTCTTTATCCAGCAGGAGGTGGCTCCGAGCGAGGTGTTGCTGGCGGTGATTCCCGTCGGCACGGGCAACGATTGGGCGCGCTCGTTCGGCACGTCGAATCGCTACCAGGATGCCGTGCGCAACATCGTCGAGGGCAAGGCCTTCTTGCAAGATGTGGGCGAGGTGAGCTACGAGGAGTCCCACTTCCGCCAGACACGCTATGTGGCCAACGTGGCGGGTGCGGGGTTCGATGCCTATGTCATCCGCCAAATCTCGCGCCAGAAGAAGCGCGGCTTCACCCGTCGCTGGCACTACACGATGAACCTCCTGCGCTCCTACTTCGGCTACAAACCCACGGGTATCAAAATCTGGGTCGATGACAAGCGTGTCTTCAACGGCCTGCTCTTCTCCATTGCGCTGGGTATCTGCAAGTACAACGGAGGCGGTATCCAGCAGCTGCCCGAGGCGGTGGCCGACGACGGTATGTGGGATGTGACGCTCGTCAAACCGCTCCACTTTTGGCATGTGCTGTTCCGTCTGAAGTACCTCTACAACGGCGGCATCTACCGCATCGGCCATGTGCTGCACGCCCGCGGCTCAAAGATTCGCATCGAATCCTCGCCCGAGGTCTCGTTGGAGGCCGATGGCGAATTGCTGGGCGAAACCCCGCTCGAATTCTCGATTCTTCAGAAGGCCATCCGCGTGGTGGTGAGCAAGGAGTTTGCAGAACAAGGAGAGAGTTAAAAGTTTAAAGTTGCGAGTTTTTTCGTGCTTTCAGCCGCTCAACAAAAAGAAAGGAGATAGCCTGAATCGGTGGCTATCTCCTTTTTGTTGAGCTAACTAATTTTCAACTTGCAACTCTCAACTTACTCCACGATGTCAATCTCTGTGACGACCCAGCCGAAGAGGTTGTTGGCGCATTGGGTCTCGATGCGGCGAATGGCCGAGTTGGCGGTCGTGTCGGCCAGGATGGCTGAAACGAAGTTCTGCATCGTCACAAAGTCGTTGTTCACATGCTGCGCGAAGCAGTTGTAGAATTGGCGTTGCTGCGTGCGGTCCAACCCCTTGGGCAGGATGCCCTGGGCCACCAACGAGTGGTAGGGGTAGATGTGGCGCATGTTGTGGGCATCGGCATTGAGGTAATCGACAATCGTCTCGACCACCACCATATCGACCGTGTCGTTCACGCCCGGCATCTCGATAAAGGCGGTATAGACCGGATAGGCCGTTTCGAGGTCGGTGGCCACCTCGTCTGTGAAGATGAGGTATTCGGCATCGGTCAAATCGTTCAGATAGACCATGTTGCGGTACTCCTTGAGGGCTTTTCGCATCGCCTCGCGCTGCTGATGATTCCACTCGCGCTTCTGTGAGCAGCTCATCATCCCCACCAAAAACATCGCCACCACGGGCAAACATAGGAACATTCGTTTCATCTTTCTTCTTTTTTTTGATGTTAAACTGCCCCTCAATAAAGCAAAGCGCGTGCCAAAAAAAGAGGAAAGAGAAAAGAGCAAAGAGGAAAGAGATTAAAAGTGAAAAGTGAAAAGTGAAAGTTACTTTCTCGCCCTTTTCGCCCTTTATGCCCTTCTCGCCTTTGCCGCCCTTTTCGCCCTTAATTCTAAATTTTACATTCTACATTCTACACTCTCCGAACCTCTTTCCTCCATCGCAGGTAGCCCGCCACGGCCAGCAGGGTGTAAAGCCCGTAGAGCGAGGCGGTTAAGGGGATGCCCTTATAGAGATAGAGACCCACGGTGATTGCATCCACCACGCCCCAGATAATCCACTGCTCGATGAGTTTGCGCGAGAGCATCCACATCGCCACCACCGAGAGGGCGGTGGTGATCGAATCCCAGAAGGGGACGGTGCTGTTGGTGCAGTGTGTCAGGAAGAGGTAAATCAACCCGTGCGCCACGGCATAGACCGCCACAAGGGGCAGCACCCACCGCAGGGGGGTGTGCTGAATCCGTTGTGCCGAGGAACTCTTCTTGCGGGGGGCGTTGTGCCAGACAATCCAGCCGTAAAGTCCCGCCAGGATGTAGTAGAGCTGCATCGAGAAGTCGGCATAGAGGCCCGCTTTGAAGTACAAAAGCCCATGCACGCAGGGCATAATCAGCCCCACCACCCAGAGGCGGATATCGGCCTTGTACTCCAGGTAGAGGTACAGCAGACCGAGCGCAACGCCCACAATTTGCAAGAAGAGTTTCAGATCCATCGAATGTTATCTTTCTGATTTAGAATTTAATCGTCACGTTGGCCAGCACATGGCGCGGAGCCTGCGGGAAGTAGTAGGCATAGTCCGAGCGTTCCCCCTCGTAGGCCTCCGACCAGCCGTAGCCGTTCGACTCGTACATCGTGTTGAAGAGGTTGTAAATCGTGGCACCGATGCGTACCGACTTCGCGCGACGGGTCGAGAAGGTGTAGGAAAGGTCGAGGTCGCTCACGCAGTAGCTGTCGAGCTTCATGTTGTCGTTCTCGAAGTTCGTGAAGTACTGCTCACCCACATAGCGACCCGTCAGCACGGCCTGGAAACCGCCTCGATGGAAGTCAAACGACCAGGAGGCCATCGTGTTGGGCGAGTAGCTGATTTGCGTGTCGCCCATCTCGGTCGTGAGGTAGTCGTAGGCACCCGCCACGTTGCCCTCCAGAGCGTAATCGACCACCTTATCCACATAGTTCTTAATCTTGTTCTCCGAGAAGGTGGCGTTGGCCGAGAGGGTCAGCCAGTCGGCCGTCTTCCAGGCAAGCGAAAGCTCCACACCGCGGCGGTAGCTGTCGGGGACATTGATGTTCAGCGCATCGTAGTTGTCGTTGATTTGGCCCGTCTTGACCAGCTGGTCCTTATAATACATATAGTAGAGGTTCACACCGGCACTGAAGCGCGGGGCGGTGTATTGGTAGCCCAGCTCCAGGTCGTAGAGCTTCTCGGACGAGGGGTAGTCGTCGGCCGCGGCAAAGCGGTAGCGGTCGGTGAAGTCACCGCGCGTCGGCTCCTTCTGGGCAATGGCACCCGAGAGGAAGAACGAGGAACGCTCCGAGGGCGACCACATCATGCCCACGCGGGGGTTGAAGAAGTGGTAGTCTTTATCCACATCAATCGGCTGCATGCCCCCCGTGACCCAGTCGTAGTTGTCGTTTACGCCCCACGCCTCGTAGTGTACATAGCGATATTGGAGGTCGGCAAAGAGGCGCACGCGCTCATGGGCCAGCCACGAGGCACGGGCAAAGAGGTTGGCATCCTGCTTCTTCACGTCGTTGTCGTACCAGCGACCCGTGAGCTTTTCCGAGGCCACGCCATCGACCCAATCCAGCTCGCCCCAGTGGGGACAGGTGTAGTAGCTCCACGAACCGCCAAACGAGAGGTCGAGCTTATCGGAGGTGTAGTTGGCCACCCCCTGCAAACCGCCTAAGTGGTTGCGCATCAACTTCTCACGAATCAGGTCGCCCTCCACCGAGTCATCCTCCGTGAGGCCGTATTCGAGGAGCGTTGCATCGTCCTTGTACTGCTTGTAGTAGCCGTAGCCGTAGGTGTAGAAGGCGACGGCCGACAACGACCAATGGTTGTTGAAGCGGTGCGAGAGGAGGAGCTGGTTGTTCAGCTGGAGGTAGTTGTCGGTCTGGTCGTCGTAGTAAGCGACCTTCGAGCCGTCGGCAAGCGTGAAGGGTCCGTCCGAGGTGTAGTACTGACCGCTGTCGTGGTAGCGACGGCCGTAGAGGGCCATATCCTCCTTCGTCACGCCGTTGTAGGTCAGATAGGTCTTGGCCTGACCACCAAACGAGAGGAGCTTCAGCACCGTGTTGCCGTTGTAGTAGGCCCCCTGCACGAGGTAGGATTTCAGGTCCGTGGCTCCGCGGTCGATGTAGCCCTCCGAGCCGATGTGCGTGAGGCGGGCATCCACGGCCCAATGGCCACCCATCAGCCCCGACGAGATGCCCACGGCCTGCTTTTGGGTGTTGTACGAGCCGTAGGAGAGCGAGGCATCCCCCTCAAACTCCGACGAGAGGGGGGCGGTGGTCATCGAGACCGAGCCGCCAAAGGCGCCCGTGCCGTTGGTCGAAAGACCCGCACCGCGCTGCACCTGCACCGAACCCACGGCCGAAATCAGGTCGGGCGTGTCGTACCAATACATCGAGTGGGAGTCGGGGTTGTTCATCGAAACGCCGTTGATGGTGACGTTGAGGCGCGTGGCATCCGTACCGCGCAGGCGCATCGACGTACCACCGATGCCGATACCCGTCTCGTTGGTGGCAATCATCGAGGGGGTCAGGGCCAGCACCGAGGGCATATCCGTACCGTAGGCGTTGCGCGTAAGCTCCTCCGGCGAGAGGTTGTCGTAGGCCACGGGGGTCGATTTGGTGGCGCGAGTACCTTGTACCTCAATCTGTTGCAGGTTGTAGAGTAGGAGCGAATCCGGCTCCTCGGCTTGTGCGGTGAAGGCCGTTGCGGCTACCGCCATAAAAAGAAAAAACCTTTTCATCGTTTAACTTTTTTTAAGTTGAAAACCAGAAAAGGGGTCGTGTGTATTGATTATGCGTTCCCGGTCTCGGCATTACCCGTATCCGGTACAATGGGTATAATCTCAGCCCAAACAACCCGCCCGATTCGTTGCGCACCGAATCCTTGTTCCACGGCCGACCATTACCCGACCCTGACAGCGGACTGCTTTGTAGGCACCCCTTTTTATCGGGGGCAAAGATACGAATATTAATTAAAAATTAAAAATTAAAAATTAAGAATTAAAGGGCTGAAAGGTTTCCTTTATGCCCTTTCCGCCCTTTCCGCCCTTTCCGCCCTTGTCGCCCGTTTCTTACTGCAATGAAATAAGGTAGCAGAGATAGCCTGCGAAGGCGGCCAGCATCACGCCTCCGGCCGTGCGCGAGATTTTACCCTTCAGGCTGAAGAGGTAGAGCAGCACCACGGCGGCCACCATCACAACGTAGTCCGTCATCGTGATACCGCCACCCGTGAGGGGCGAGATTTGCGAACTGACACCGAGGATGAAGAGGATGTTGAAGATATTTGACCCCACGACATTGCCCAATGCCAACTGCGTGTTGCGCTTGAAGGCGGCCGTCAGGGAGGCGGCCAACTCGGGGAGCGACGTGCCGCAGGCGATGAGCGTAATCGAAATAAAGGCCTCATCCACACCCACCATTCGGGCAATCTCCTCCGCCTCATCGACAAAGAATTGACACCCCGTAATGAGTACCGCCAAACCAGCTACGACCTTCGCAATCGAACGCCACAGCCGTTCGGTCGGGCATTCGGCCTGCTCTGAACTCTTTGCGGGGTTGAGTCTCCTGTCGCGCAGGAACGAAACATAGGTGTAGAGGGCAAAGCCAACAAGAAAGACCGCACCGTCGAGGCGGTTGATGGCCACGGGTTGGCCGTTGAAGAGGTTGAAGGCCAGCAGGATGGCCAGCAGCGAGGTGCCGATGACCACCGGCAGGTCGAACTTAAGGTTGTCGCGGCTCACCTCCACGGGCCATAGGAGGGCCGTCAGACCGAGGATGCAGAGTACATTGAAGATGTTCGACCCCACGACATTGCCAATCGCCACATCCACGTTGCCCTGCAACGCCCCGTAGGAGCTGACGACCAATTCGGGACACGAGGTGCCGATGCCGACGATGATGGCACCAATCACAAAATCGGAGATGTGGTAGCGACGGGCGATGGCCACCGAACCATTGACGAGTGTATCGGCACCCCACACAATCGCCACAAGCGCAAGCAGAAGAATCAATACGGATAACATAGATGATGATGGTTTTGATTTGTTATCAGCAAAAGTAGTGACAAAACAGATGCGAGGTGCGAAAGTTACGTTAAGCTATCGTTAAAAAAAGAGACACCCCTCGGATGAAGGGTGCCTCTTGGTCTGCGTAAAATATACGATTAGATGTACATGCTGACAATCGACTCGTACAGCTCCTGCTTGCCGCTCTTCTGTACCGGCTCGTGCTCGTAGGCGTAGGCTACCACCTCCTCGAGGGTCAGCTCGCCATTCTCGAACTTCTTACCCATGCCCTCGTCATACGAAGCGTAGCGGTCGGCTACCATCTGCTGGTAGGGCGAGTTCTCCAGGATATCGGCTGCAATCAGCAGGGCGCGTGCCATCACATCCATACCCGAAATGTGGGCAATGAAGAGGTCCTCGGGGTCGGTCGAGTTACGACGCACCTTGGCATCGAAGTTCGTACCACCGCCCTGCAAACCGCCACCGCGCACGATGACGAGCATGGCCTGTACCAGCTCATAGAGGTCGATGGGGAACTGGTCGGTATCCCAGCCGTTCTGGTAGTCACCGCGGTTGGCATCAATCGAGCCGAGCATGCCGGCATCGACGGCGCACTGCAACTCATGCTCGAAGGTGTGGCCGGCCAGCGTGGCGTGGTTCACCTCGATATTTACCTTGAAGTCCTTGTCCAGGCCGTTGGCGCGCAGGAAACCAACGACGGTCTCCGTATCGACGTCGTACTGGTGCTTCATCGGCTCCATGGGCTTCGGCTCGATGAGGAACGTACCCGTGAAGCCCTGCTTGCGGGCGTAGTCGCGGGCCATGCGGAGCATCGTAGCCATGTGGCTCTTCTCGCGCTTCATATCGGTATTGAGGAGCGACATGTAACCCTCGCGGCCACCCCAGAATACATAGTTCTCACCACCCAGTGCAATCGTTGCGTCGATGGCGTTCTTGATTTGCAGCATGGCGCGGGCGGCCGTGTCGAAATCGGGGTTGGTCGAGGCACCGTTCATGTAGCGGGCGTTGCCGAACACGTTGGCCGTACCCCAGAGGAGCTTGATGCCCGTCTCGGCCTGCTTCTCTTTGGCATAAGCCACGATGGCCTTCAGGTTCTCCTCATACTTCTTCGGGTCGGGGTCCTCGTCGATGAGGTCCACATCGTGGAAGCAATAGTACTCGATGCCCATCTTCTGCATGAACTCGAAACCGGCATCCATCTTGGCCTTGGCACGCTCCAGCGGGCAGGCCGACTCATTCCAGGGGAAGCTCTTCGTACCACCACCAAACTGGTCGGCACCCTCGGCGCAGAGGGTGTGCCACCAAGCCATCGAGAAGCGCAGCCAATCCTTCATCTTGCGGCCGGCTACCACCTGCTCGGGGTTGTAGTAATGGAATGCCATCGGGTTCTTCGACTCCTTACCCTCGAAAGGAATCTTACCAATCTCGGGGAAATACTGTTTTGCCATAGTTGTAATTGTTTAAGTTGTTGGTTTGTAAATGTTTGTCTTAAGTGGTAGGGGCGGGGATAAGGTGTTTTAAGGTTTCTTAAAGTTTCTTAAGCGTGCTTAAGGTAAAACCCTTTCTCGCCTTTTGCGCCTTTCTCGCCCTAAAATGGTAATTTTTAATTTTTAATCTTTAATTTTTAATTTTTAATTCTCTTTTCCACTTCGTTCTTCCACTTCGTGTAGCTGGCTTCGAGGGCTTCGCGCTCCTCCTCACGCGGCTCTACGACCTCCAGACACTTGAGCGACGAGAAGGCCTCCTCGCGCGACGAGTAGAAACCGGCACCGAGGGCCGCACCACGCGCAGCACCCAGCGACCCGTCCGTGTTGAAGAGTTCGATGCGCGCACCGGTGAGCGTCGAGAGGGTCTGACGGAAGAGGGGCGAGAGGAACAGGTTGGCCTTGCCGGCACGAATCACATCGGGCTTCAGCCCCAGGTCACGCATCAGGTCGATGCCGTAGCGGAACGAGAAGGCGATGCCCTCCTGGGCGGCACGCAGGATGTGGGCCGTGGAGTGGCGATTCAAGTCGATACCCACCACAGCAGCTCCCGTCGTGCGGTTCTCCAAGACGCGCTCGGCACCATTGCCGAAGGGGAGGACCACCAACCCGTCCGAGCCGGCCGGAGCCTGCTCCGCGAGGGCGTTCATCTCCACATAGTCGAGGGTTTGCTGCACCACGTTGCGACGCATCCACGAGTTGAGGATGCCCGTGCCGTTGATGCAGAGCAGGATGCCGTAGCGAGGCGTTTCGGGGGTATGATTGACATGGACAAAGGTATTCACGCGCGAGAGGGGGTCGGCCTTGGGGGTATCCACCACGCCATATACCACACCGCTCGTGCCACCCGTGGCGGCAATCTCACCTGCCTCCATCACGTTGAGTGAGAAGGCGTTGTTGGGCTGGTCACCGGCACGATAGGCGATGGGCGTACCCTCGGGGATGCCCAACAGCTCCTCGGTGGCCTTGCCGGTCGTCGCCTCCACGCCAATCGAGACACCCGCCTCGGGAATCAGCTGCGTCGGGATGCCGTAGTAGTCGGCCACGAAGTCGGCACGCTTCTCCTCCTTGAAATCCCAGAGAATCTGTTCCGACAGACCGCTCACGGAGGTCGAAACCTTGCCCGAGAGGCGGTAGGCGATGTAGTCGCCCGGGAGGATGAACTTGTCGATTTGGGCAAACAGCTCCTCCTCGTTGCGCTTCACCCAGGCGAGTTTCGAGGCGGTGAAGTTACCCGGCGAGTTGAGCGTATGCTCGAGGCAGAAATCACGACCGATGGCCTCCAGGGCCTCGGCACCAATCTCCACGGCACGCGAGTCGCACCAGATGATGGCCTTGCGCAGGGGCTTCTGCTCCTTGTCGAGGCAGACCAGGCCGTGCATCTGGTAGGTGATGCCGATGGCTGCCACGTCGCTCATCGGGTGGTCGGTGGCAATCTTGCGAATGCCCTCGACGGCATATTTCCACCACATCTCGGGGTCCTGCTCGGCCCAGCCGCTCTGCACGGCATCAATGGGCATCTCCTGGCTCGGGTTGGTCGATGAGGCGACACACGCACCCGTCTCGATATCCATCAGCGACACCTTCACCGACGAGGAGCCGACATCAATTCCTAAACTTGTTTTGCTCATGGTTCTATCTTGTTTGGTTTTCGTTTTCTTTTTCTTTTTAAGGGGAACTAAAGGTTGCTAAAGGTTGCTAAAGGGGGTTAAGGGCGAGAAAGGCGTAAAGGGCGTAAAGGGCGTAAAGGGTAGCAAAGTAACTTTTCACCTTTCCACTTTCCTCTTTCCTCTTTCCTCTTTCCTCTTTCCTCTTTTAATATCTCCAGTTATCAATAAATCCCATCTTCAGTTTGGCCTTCAGGGCGCGGCGGTAGGCGTTGCGGTCGAAGGTGTAGTATTCGGCCGGTTTGTGGGCCACGCGCTCCTCCTTTTCGCCCGTGGCGAGCAGGAAGCCCGACGAAAGCATCTTCTTGCGGAAGTTGCGGTTGTCGATTTCGATGCCCAACACCGCCTCGAAGAGCCGTTGCAGGGCGCGAATCGTGAACTTCTTGGGTAGCAGCTCGAAGGCTACGGGCGACTGCTGCATCTCGCGGCAGAGGTAGCCGAGGGCCGACGAAAGAATCTGCTTGTGGTCCATGGCCAGGCGTTGAATGGCATCAATCGGCACCCACTGCGCCCCCTTCTTGGTCGTGTAGTCCGTGGTGCGACGGTCGAGCTTCAGCAGGGCGTAGAAGCCCACCGTTACGACGCGCACCGTGCTGATGCCGTGCTTGCGGTTGATCCACTCCAGCTCCTCGCCGCTCACACGATTCGGGTCGGAGAAAATCTCCATCTGCTTGAGGTACAAATCGCGCTTGCGCAACCCCGTCGCCTCCTCCAATACGCGATAGGCCGCCTCGGGCAGGGTCTCGTTTTCGAGAATCATCGAGCCGGGCAGCTTCAGTCGGTCGAGGCTTTGGTAGGCGGGACGCTCGATAAGCAGCACCTTGAGCGTTTCGCCATCAAAGCCAAAGACGGCACAATCGACCGAGAGCGATTGGTTGGTTTGTACGGGCATGGTTTTCCGTTGCTTTTCTTTTGTAAAATTAGCAGAAAAATCCCGTTTTTGCAAACTTATCGTCATTTTTACGCTAACCACCCGCCCGAATGGCCACTGAATAGCCGCTGACGGCCGTTTTTGATAGGGTAGATTATACGCTAAGGAGAAAGGTTAAAACTGAAAACGGAAAGCGGAAAACGGAAAGCGGAAAGCGGAAAGGTGAGATTAAAGTTACTTTTCCGCCCTTATCGCCTTTAACCCCCTTTAGCCCCCTTTCTACAACAAAAAAAGGCAAAACCGGTTATCCGGTTTTACCTTTTTTACTAACGTGTCTGCCACACAATCCCCTTCAATTACTCGAAGGTCTCGAAGCGATAGACGATTTTTTCGCAGTAGAGTTCGCCCGGTCGGAGGTAGGCATTCGGGAACGAGGGCTGGTTCGGGGCATCGGGGTAGTTCTGGCACTCCAACGCCACACCGGCATACTCGCCGTAGTAGCCTCCCGACTTCGTCTCGGGCGAGCCGTCGAGCCAGTTGCCCGTGTAGAGCATCACGCTCGGCTGCGAGGAGAGAACCTTGACCTGGCGACCCGACCGCTTCGAGCGCAGCGTACCCACCTCACCCAGGATGTGCAGCTGCCAGCCGTCGATGGGGAAGGGGTGGTCGTAGCCCTTGAAATCGCGGATGTGGTTAAACTCCGACTCCAGCCCGTCGCCCAGACGGCGGAACTCCAGGAAGTCCTGTGCCGTACCCTTCACATCGAGCCACTCGCCCGTGGGAATCTGGTTGTCGTTCATCTCCAGCGTGCGCGAGGTGTTGAGTTGCAGCTCGTGGTCGTGAATCGTGCCGGCATTTTCGCCGTCGAGGTTGAAATAGACGTGGTTCGTCAGATTGACGACCGTCGTGCGGTCGGTCTTGGCCAGGTAGGTGATTTCGAGCTGGTTCTCCTCGTCGAAATCGAAGATGGCCTCCACGTTCATCTCGCCCGGGAAACGCTGGTCGCCATCCTCCGACAGGAGCGACATCACCACGCGGTTGGTCTCCACGCGGCTCTCCCACACGCGGTTGGCGAAGTTCTTCGTGCCGCCGTGCAGGTGGTTGCGGCCGCAGTTCACCTCCAGCTGGTACTTCTCGCCCTCGATTTCGAGTTTGCCGAAGGCGATGCGGTTGGCAAAGCGACCTACGCTCTTACCCATGGCGGGGCCGTCGTAGAAGTAGCCCTCGGGCGTTTTGTAACCCAGCACCACATCGGCCATCTTCCCCTCGCGGTCGGGAACAATGACCGAGAGAATCGTGGCACCGTAGTTCGAGAGCTGCACCATCGCACCGCTCTCGTTGCGCATCGTGTAGCGGATGATGCCTTCGCCCTCGGCCGTCATGCCCCACACTTCCTGTTCGATCGTAATCATGGTATGGCTTGTTTTAAGGTTCGTAGTCGGCTTATTCGGCCGGTGTTAAGGTGGCAAAGAGGTGGTCGATACGCTTCAGACACTCCTCTTTACCGATGAAGGCCGTCACATCGTACATGCCCGGCCCCTTGCCGGCACCCACCAGCGCAAGGCGCAGCGTATTCATCACCTGGCCCATGCCGTAGCCCTTCTCCTGAATCCAGGCGTGGACAATCTGCTCGGTGTTCTCCAACGAGAAGTCCTCAATCGAGGCCAGCACCTCGCTCACCTCCTTCAGGATGCGGGGGTTCTCGCCCTTCCAATACTTCTTGGCCTGCTTCTCCTCATACGAGGTAGGGGCCACGAAGAAGAACGAGGTAAGGTCCCAGAGGTCGGTGACGAGCTGGGCGCGCTCCTTCATGATGCCTGCCGCCTTGCCGGCCACCTCGTCCGTGACCTCGATGCCATGCTCGCGCAGAATCGGCTGGTAAATCGCAGCCAGCTCCTCGTTGGTCTTGCGGTGCATGTATTGGGCGTTGAACCACTTGGCCTTGTCGGGCTGGAAACGTGCGCCCGATTTCGATACGCGGTCGAGCGAGAAGCCGGCAATCAGCTCCTCCATCGAGAAGAGCTCCTGCTCCGTACCCGGATTCCAACCCAGCAGGGCCAACATATTGATAAAGGCCTCGGGGAAGTAGCCGTCCTCGCGGTAACCGCGGGCCGTCTCACCCGTCTTGGGCGAGGTCCAGAAGAGCGGGAATACGGGGAATCCCATCTTGTCGCCGTCGCGCTTCGAGAGCTTGCCACCCCCCGTGGGCTTCAGGAGCAGGGGCAGGTGGGCAAATTCGGGCTTCGTATCCTCCCAACCGAAGGCGCGGTAGAGAAGGTAGTGCAGCGGCAACGAAGGCAGCCACTCCTCGCCACGAATCACATGCGAAATCTCCATCAGGTGGTCATCGACGATGTTTGCCAGGTGGTAGGTCGGCAGCTGGTCGGCCGACTTGTAGAGTACCTTGTCGTCGAGGGTCGAGGTATTGACCTCCACATGGCCGCGAATCAGGTCGTCCATCTTGACCACCTCGTCCACGGGCATCTTGAAACGAATCACATATTGGTCGCCGCGTGCAATGCGCTCCTCGACCTCCTCCTTCGACAGACGGAGCGAGGTCTCCAGCTCGTTGCGTACCTCGTGGTTGTAGGCGAAGGCACGACCGGCCTCCTCGGCCTCCTTGCGCAGCGTGTCGAGCGACTCGGCCGAATCGAAGGCGTAGTAGGCCCAACCCGCCTCGACGAGTTGCAGGGCATACTTGAGGTAAATCTCACGTCGCTCGCTCTGGCGGTAGGGGGCGTGCGGACCACCGACACCGACACCGACACCCTCGTCGATTTCGATGCCGCACCACTTCAGCGACTCGAGGATATACTCCTCGGCACCGGGTACGAAACGCTGCGAATCGGTATCCTCGATGCGCAGAATCATCTTGCCGCCATGCTTGCGGGCAAACAGGTAGTTATAAAGTGCCGTGCGGACACCGCCGATGTGGAGCGGGCCGGTGGGGCTGGGTGCAAAACGCACGCGAACTTCTCTTTCCATCTATTTATGTTTGTTTTGTTTAAGTCCTGGTTACTTGACGCGATACTCCAAACGCATCGTGATGCGGGCCTTCTTTTGGCGCGAGGAGGTGTTGAACGAACCTCCGGCCGAGAAGCTCTCGTTGGTGTTGGCTCCCGTGATTTGGAAGACCCCCATGCGGGCCGACTGCACGCGACCGAGCTTCGTGCCGGCATTCGCGGCAATCTTCTCGGCACGCTGACGGGCATCGGCCGAGGCGGTCTCGATAAGCCCCATCTTCACATCGTCGAGCTTCGTGTAGTAGTAGTCGGGGGCGTAGGCCTCAATCGCAACCCCCTGGGCGATGAGCGAGGAAATTTCGCGCGAAATCTCCTCAATCAGCTCCACGTTCTCCGACTCGATGACGAAACGCTGGCGCAACTCATAGCCCGAAAAACGCTGCCCCATCCAGTTGCCGTTGGCGTTGTAGAGGGGCTGGTACTGCTTGTTGGCATTGACGAACTCGAAGACCACGCTCTTCGTATCGACCCCCTTCGAGGTGATGTACTGCAACACCTTCGCCTTGCTCTTCTCGATTTGGGCATAACCCTCCATGGCGGTGGGTGCCTCGGCGGTCAGCGTCCCCGACCAGACGATTTTGTCCGACGAAAACTCCGTCTCGCCCAGCCCCGTGACGACGATGGTCTGCTGCGTGCGGAACTTGTAGATGTAGGCACGGCCGAGCAGCCCTGCGGCCACCACGACGGCCAAGCCGATAATCCAATACTTTGCGTTGCTCATGGTCTATGATTCGTTATGTGTCCTATACGTTGAAGAGGAAGTGCATGATGTCGCCATCCTGCACCACATACTCCTTGCCCTCGATGCTGAGTTTACCCACATCGCGGCAGGCCTTCTCCGAGCCGAGCTTTACGTAGTCCTCGTACTTGATGACCTCGGCACGGATGAAGCCGCGCTCGAAGTCGGTATGAATCACACCGGCCGTCTGCGGAGCCTTCATCCCCTTAGTGTAGGTCCAGGCACGGCTCTCGTCGGCACCCGTCGTGAAGAAGGTTTCGAGATTGAGCAATTTGTATGCCGCCTTAATCAGACGCGACACGCCCGACTCCTGAAGACCCAAATCCTCGAGGAACATCTGCCGCTCCTCGTAGCTCTCCAGCTCGGCAATATCGGCCTCCGTGGCGGCTGCCACAATCAGCATCTCGGCCTTCTCGTCGGCAATGGCCCGCTTTACGGCCTCGGTATGCTCGTTGCCCGTCACGGCCGACTTCTCATCTACGTTGCAGACGTAAAGCACCGGCTTGTTGGTCAATAGGCACAGCTCGGCCACGATTTTCTTATCCTCCGGCTCCACCTCCAGCTCGCGGGCATTCTTGCCCTGCTCCAGGAGAGCCTTGTATTGCAGCAGCAGCTCCACGGCGCGCTTGGCCTGACGGTCGCCACCCACGGCAGCCTGCTTCTGGGTCTTGGCCAGGCGGTTTTCGATTGTTTCGAGGTCCTTGAGCTGCAGCTCGGTATCAATCACCCCCTTGTCGCGCACGGGGTCAATCGTGCCATCGACGTGGGTGATGTTGCCATTCTCGAAGCAGCGCAACACATGGATGATGGCGTGCGTGGTGCGGATGTTGCCCAGGAATTTGTTGCCCAGACCCTCGCCCTTCGAGGCCCCCTTGACAAGGCCCGCAATATCGACAATCTCAATCGTGGTGGGAATCACGCGCTTCGGCTTGTCGATTTCGGCCAGGCGTACCAGACGCTCATCGGGTACGGTGATGACACCCACGTTGGGTTCGATGGTGCAGAAGGGGAAGTTGGCTGCCTGCGCCTTGGCGTTCGACAGACAGTTGAAAAGGGTCGATTTGCCGACATTCGGAAGACCCACAATACCGCATTGTAATGCCATGTTTATTTAGATTTTTTGATTATCTTGGTTTTGTGCGTGCAAATATAAGGTATAATTCTAAATTTTGAATTCTAAATTTTGAATTTATTCTTCCACCGTGATGCCCATCAGACCAATCACCACATCGTTCGAGAGGGTCTCGAGGTGGAGCGAATGCAGCTCCTTGGTGGGGTCAATCACCATCTCGACGAGCGTGGCAGCACCGCCGGGAATCATGCGGTTGATGCCCTCGTCGATGCCCATATCCTTGTCGAGCGTGCGGCTCAAAGCTCCGCTTTGGAGCGAGAGACGCCACAGAGCCGGTGCGCGGTAGGAGTAGCCGTCGTGGATGCCTAACTGCTCAATCGAGGCCCAATTGTCGGGATTGACCAACTCGAGCATCGTGGTCGAACCGTCTGTGTAGCGAACCGTCAGGCGGCCGTTGGCAATGTGGCTCTGCATGTGGTTCGTCGAGCCGGCCATCATCAAAAAGAGCTTTCGGCCGCGCCCCGTGAGCGAAACCTCGGCCTCGGTGGGGTAGTTCTCCCAGCGTGAGGTGAAGAGTATGTTATTGCCCGTGTGGCCCATGCGGAAGGGAATCGCTTGGCCGTCGCACACCACCTCAAGTAGGCCGCTTTGTGCATCGACGGCGTGCCGGGACAGCACCTCGCGCAACCCCTTGTCGTCAATCTCGACCATCGCCTGCGGATGACACCAATCGCCGTAGCCCTGCTTGGGAATTTGGAGCGTGGTGGCCTTCGGGCGGGGCGAGAGGTATTCGTTGCGGTAGATATCCGTCACCGAGGCGTTGTAGCTCGTCGTAAGGTCGATGGCGTGCGTGCGTAGCGGGCCTTGCAGAGCGTTGATTTCATGCTGTGGGGCCGATATGGCTGCGGGCTTGTGCAGCGCAGGGGGTTCGGGCAGGGTGCTGTACTCCAACTCGATGCGGTAGTAGTCGCTCCGGTGGTTGAGTTCGAACCCTCGACGGTTGCGGGTCAATGCTTCATCGAGCTTTGCCCCCTCCGAGGCGTAGAACTGCTCCCCTTTTCGGTTGTAGCATACGATGCGACGAAGCCCCTGCGTGTTACATTCAAAGAGGATGGTGGTCTGCTTCGGATAGCGATGGTCGATGGTGTAGGTCGCCTTGAGGCCGTCGCGCTTAAAGTCGTAGTGGATGTTCGGCAACTGAATCGAGGCATGGTCCCACGCTTGCGGGAAGCCCGGAGCGATGGTGACCTTTCCTGCGATGAGGTCGGGACGAATGCCGAACAGACCCTCCGTGAGGGCGCGCGACCACACCCCAATCGGGTCGGCAAAGTCGCGGTAGCACTCGCCACGGGCGGCATCGAGGTAGCTGATTTGGCCAAAGTTCAGGGGTGACGTGCCGAGGTACATATTATCCATGACGATACCCTTCATCAGGTGGAAGGCCTGCTCCGAACAACCGGCCTGCCAATAGGCGAGGGCGGCGTGCATCACCTCGGCCGTGGCCACGTTGTTAATCGACCAGATGTAGGGTTGCCAATCGGAGGTGGCCGGCACCCAATACTCCTCCTCGAGGTCGGTCGAGCGGACCGGCAGGTGGGGTAGTTGGCGGATGTAGTCGGCCGTGGCTGCCCAATGAAGGGGCTGCCCTACCTCCGAATCAATGGCGTGGTAGATGGTCCAGAGGGCGGGCGAGGTGTGCAGTCGCTTCAGCCCCATGGCATCGCGGTATTCGCCCCAACGATTCCCCTCCTTGTCCCAGAGCTTTTCGAGCATCGCCTGCTGAATCGCTTCGGCCTCTTGGCGATAAGGGGTCGGGTCCTCCCCGATTCGCTCGGCAATGCGGGCTGCCTCGCGGTTGGCGAAGTAGTTGTAGGCCGATGCGTGGGTCGCTCCGCCCCCGTTGTAGTAGAGGGCATCGCTGGCCCAGATGCAGCAGTAGCCGTCGTAGAGGTGGTCGCCATCGGGGTCAAAGTTGCGCTTCTCCCACTCCAGGTGGAGCTTCAGCGTGGGGAACATCTCGCGCATAAAGGCCTCGTCGCCCGTGGCTCGGATGTGGCGCAACAGGGCGTCGATATAGACCAGATTCATGTCGTAGTGCGACATCTCGCGCTTTCCCGGACGACGGCAGATGTAGCCGTTGCTGTACATGGGCGTTCCCCACTTTTTCTCGGCACGGGCCAGGTTTAGGGTCGAGTCCTGGCGCGGATGGTCGTAGATAGGCTCCACGTCGCGCACCATGTTGTCGGCATAGGTGCGGAAATGGGTACGCGCACGCTCCGTCCAACCGAGCGAGGTGCCGACGTATGCACCGCGCCAGCCGAGGTGTTCGGTGCGCCAGCCAATCGAGCCGTGCAGCCAGGTGCGACCGCTCCAAATGCCGTCGGCCGCGATGGCCAACGCCTCGCCCACGGGGTTGAGCCAGGGGTCGGGGGTCTCGATGCGGATGCTCTCGGTTAGGGCTTTGCGCTGCTCTTCGGCTTGCCGAAAGAGGGCGCGTAACTGCCGCTCCGAGTGGTCTGCCTCCCGACGGGGGAAGTATGCCAGATGGCGCACCTCGTGCGGCTTGAGTTGCAGCTCACCCAAAAGATGAGGTAGGCGACTTAACTTGCTCTTATCAAGCGGAAGAATGAGCGTTACCTCACCCTTTTCTTTCGCTTCGTAGCCGACCACCGTCCGTCGCCCCTCCGGTGTGTAGTGGTTCGTGGTGCAGGCGGCTGCATCGAACGAAAAGGCCTCGGGGTCATCGACCCCCAAATCGCCGTTGCGGTAGAACTTCTTGCCGCTCACCCCGCCGAACTGAAGGCCGATGGCGGCCGTCCGGTCGGTGGTGTTCTCGATGCGCCACAGCACCGCATCCTCCCCTTCGCGGAGGATTTGTACTTCGAGGGCGATACCCCCTTGGAGGTAGTTCATCTTGCCCGGGGTGTAGCGCGCCTCGCACGGCCCGTCGGGGAGGGTCAGTTGTAGGTTGCCACCCATGCCCGGAAGGTAGATGCCGAACTCCGGACGGTCGCTGCACTCGACACGAAAGCCCGTATGTGCGCCATAGAGGGCGCGGTTAAAGCGAGCCTTTCCATCGACCGCCACCACGCTGTTGCCATCGGGGCGGTAGTGGAGTGGACGGGGTGCAAAGGTGGGGCGGTTGAAGGTGTAATCCTCGTTCAGTTGCGGCTTTTGTTGCGTTTGTGCCGTGGCACTCACGGCCAACAGCAGCAACCCCAGGCAAAGTCTTTTCATATTCAAAAATTGAATATAGAGTTTTGACTATTGAATATATGTTCTAAATTTTTGAACACTATATTCCCGAACTCTAAAACTCTAAATTCTACATTCTAAACTCTAAATTTTGAATTTAAGGCAACGCCTTAATCCCCTCCCAGCGGACATCCCATTCGCCGTTTTTGGGGAATCCGGGGTTCTTCTCGTTGCAGCCGTCCCAGCCGGCACACATCAGGGCGACCGCGGTCAGCAGACCTCCGTTGCCGGGCAGGTAGCAGCGCAGACGGGCATCCTGGAAGTTGTGTCCGTTCTTGAGGCAGGTATTCGTGCGCTTCGACATCAAAAGGGCGGCTACGGCATTCTCGCGCTCACCGAGGCGCGTGGCATTCATCGAAACCATCGGGTAGTCCCAACCCCAGGTCTTCTCCCAATTCCACTTGTCCCAAATCCACTCCTGGGTCTGCTTCATGATGGCGGGGTCCACCAGGCGCGAGTGGGGGAAGATGCCCACGGCACCCAATACGGCCGGGTGGTCGGAGGTGAAGCGGATATCCTCGTAGGTCTGGGGTGCGGTCTCGGCAGCGAGGTAGAGACCCTCTTTCGATGCGAGGGGCGAGAGCTTCTCCAGCAGGTCGTCCCACTGCGCATTGCGCTCCTTGCCCAGACGCTCACGCCAAAGCTGGGCCATCGACAGCACGCAGTGCCATTGCGACAGCTCGAAGGGCGGGTTGATGGTCTCCGCGGCACGCAGGGTCTCCTGGGCGGGAATCACACCGCGCAGCTCGTAGCGGTCCGATTCGGGGTTGTAGTCGGCAAAGTCATACATGAAGGCGGCCGTCTCCTCCACCAGCTCGGCATACTCCTTCAGCAGCTCCTCGGAGGGGTTGGCGCGGTAGCAAAGCTCCAGGAGGTAGATCAGGTGGGGCTGCTGCCAGATGAGGAACGAACCCGTTTTCGAGGGGGCCTCCATGGCCGTGGGGTCGGTCATCTTCATCCAACGAAGACCCTCGAACCCCTGCCGCTCGGCAATGTGGCGTGCGCCATCGGCTGCCGAGTGGTACCACTTCATGGTGCGCAGCAGCAGGTCCTCGTGGCCGTAGAGGGCAAATTGGGCCTGGTGCCAATAAATCATCTCAAGGTGGAATTTGCCGAACCAGGAGTTATAGGTCAGACCCGTCTCCTGCGGCGGGGTGGCACCGGCACACTGCACGGCCAGCAGATACTGCGAGAGGACAACGCGACGCTCCAACTCCTTGGCGCGCGGGTCGGTGCAGTGGCTGAAATCCACCACGCCACCCTTCGTCCAGAAGGCATTCCAATAGGCCGTGGCATCCTGCTCGATGGCCGTGATATCGGCTTGCTCGGCCGTGGCCTTTGCTTCGAGGGGGGTATAGTGGGCGGCAATCGTCCAGGCATCCTCCTCGGGGGTCAGCGTGAAGTGGTTGCGACCCTTCTGCTCGATGGCGGCCTTGCCCGTCCAATCCAGACGAACGTAGTAGCGTGCCGTGTCAATCGTACGCAGCAGCGTGGCCGACTGCTCGGAGGAGGCGATCAGCTCGGTCGTGTGCTTTTGGTCGGCCGTCCAGTCGCAGGCATCGTCCGTATGCGCCCCCGTGGGGTAGGCAAAGCGGATGGCGACGGGCAGGTGCTTCTTGCCGACAATCGAGGCCGAGAAGCGGTCGGCTGCGGGGTCACACGCGGTGGTCACGGCAATCGTCTCGCCCTCGACGGCGAAGGTGGAGCGAATCACACCATCCATCAAATCGAGTGTCTGATCAATCGCGGTCAGCTCCGCAGGGTTCAGCCCCTCGAAGCCCACCACGCCCAGGTGCAGGCGGTGGGGGTTCATGCGATACCAATCGGCCGCCTCCTTGCCGCCCCCCTCGCGGGGCTGGGTGGCATACGGCTCAATCTGGCCGTGGCCGAAGTCGTAGTCGCGTAGCGTTTCGTCGTGGCGGTAGTTTTCGGGGTTGTCGAACGAGTGCCAGCCCCAATCGCTCTGCGTGCCTAACGGAAGGCCCTTGCTGTAAAATTCGGGGAAGGATTGCAGCCCCGTCACATCGACCGTGACGGCAAAACCGCCGTTGCCGACCGTGAGCGAGTTGAGCGTATCGACCTCCGTCAGGCGGGGGTTGTTGCGCTCCAAAAGAGCTACGCGGTCAATCTTTTCCTGGGTGGTGCAGCCGACCGCAAAGAGTACGGCCGCGAGTAGTAGTTTTTTCATGGGTTGTATTACGTTTTGTTGTTATTGTCGATCGGCCTCCAGCAGGAAGGTGTAGTTTTCGATGTTCGTGTAGCCGTTCTCGGCCATTCGGGCGGCATCCGCAGGGTCGTTCTTGTCGAGGCCGTACTGCTCCTCGACGGTGTCTGGAATGCCATCCTTATCGCTATCCGTCGGGCGGTTGTCGGTGGTGTTGAGCTGCTGCCACGAGTTGGCCAGGGGGTATTGCAACTCCTTGCGCTGGTCGCGGAAAATCGTCCCCTTCGTGCCGAGCGATTGCAGCTCCTCGACCATGTAGCCATCCACTTTGTCGCGCGCCGGCAGCGAGGCTCCGACATGACGCACGATCCAGCGATAGGCCTCCTCGGCCGAGCTTTTCTCGTCAATTGCGGGGTGCAGGGGCGAGGGCGCGGCGAGGAAGGTGGGCGTACCGCTGCAATAGGAGGCGAAGTTGCCTGCGTTCAGCTCCACACCGTTCAACGTGCCGTCCGTGTTGTTGTCGAAGAAGTTCCCCGCAAAGTAACATTCGAAATTGGCGTTACCGCGCGTGAAGGGCTTGGTGGGCTTCTCCTGTGCGAGTACCTCGTAGTAGGCGTGGCCGGCACCCGTCGGGGAGCAGATGGCGGGGTTGTTGTAAATCTCCTCGCTCACCTTCCCGGCCGGTGTGTTGCGCCACACATAGCAGGGACCCTGGATGAAGTAGTTGTTCTCGATTTGGGTGTCCGAGCGGCCCTCCGAGTCGCTCATATCGTAGCAGCTCGACGAACCCCAGTTATAGACCACATTGTTTACATATTGGTTCAATCCCTTTACCTTGAAGTTGCGCGCTCCGTTGTCGATGAGCAGGTTGCGGTAGATGGTCACCCCCTCGGTGTCGGAGGTCTGAATCAGCCCGCCGGCCGAGTGGTTCATGCACCCCTGGCCGATAATCGAATTTTGGAGCGTGATACGTTGCGGGCGTGTCCCCTTGTTGTCGGTGTTGATGGAGAAACATTCGTCCGTGGCCCAGGTGAAGGAGCAGTGGTCGTAGATGACATCCGCACCGCTCGACAGACCGCCCGCATCGAGGTTGTCTTTGCTCGAGGCCTGGCGACCCGTGCGCACACGCATATAGCGCACGATGAGATTCGATGCCCCCGACGAGGCGACGCGGTTGTTGTACAGCTCGATGCCGTCGCCCGGGGCGGTTTGGAACAGCAGGGTCTGGTTGCTCTTGAGAACCAGCACCGATTTGAGCGTGATGACCCCCGCCACATCAAATACGATGATGCGGTTCGATTGGCTCACGGCATCGCGCAGCGACCCTGCGCCCGAATCGTTGAGGTTCGTGACGTGGTAAATCTCGCCTCCGCGCCCTCCCGTGGCGTTGCGCCCGTGGCCGACGGCCGTCGGAAAGGCCTTCGCGGCTCCGTAGTCGGGAAATTTCGAGGGCGTGGGCGGTGTGGGCGGTGCGGGGTCAGGCTCCGGCTCGGGTTCGGGGGCCGGTTGTTCCGTTTCGGGCTGCTCCGGCTCCTCGCTTGTCGGGTCGTCACCTCCGCACGCCACAAGGCCGAAGGCGATAAGACAACATGAAAGATATAACCAATATTTCAGCATGATGGTTTTTCTATTTCGTTATTTGGCCAATTCCAGACACCCCATGATGAAGGGACCGGTCGCTTTGGCATCGTTGTCGCGGATGCGCTCCCCGATGTAGTATTCGAACGAGCCGTCGCGGTAGGGATCGCCACCCAGACCACCCACGGCACAGCAACGCGTGAGGGAGAGGATGCCCCGCTCATCCTCGAAAATCAGGTCACGGCACAGCGCGCGGTAGGCCTCGACGGCCACCTTGCGGTAGCGACGGGGCAGATAACCCTGATTGACCGCCTTGGCAATGGCATACATACATTGCGCCGTGACGGAGGCTTCGGGGTAGTTCCCCTCGCGTTCGGGGCAATCCAGCACCTGGTACCAATGGCCCTCGCGCTGGTACTTCATCAGCGCATCCGTAAGGCCTTGGATGTAGGCGATAATCTCCGCGCGGGCGGGATGTGTTTGGGGTAGGAAGTCGAGGTTGTCGACCAACGCCATGAACCACCACCCGATTGAGCGACCCCAGAACGAGGGCGAGTGGCCCGTTTCGGGGTCGGCCCAGCGTTGCGAGCGGCTCTCGTCCCAGGCGTGGTGGTAGAGACCCGTTGCGGGGTCGAAGGTGTGCTTATGGCAGAGGCGGATTTGCTTTACGGCCTCCTCGACCCATTCGGGTCGGTGGAAGGTAACGCCATACTGCATCAGCACGGGCGAACACATGTAGAGGCCGTCGAGCCACATCTGGTGCGTGTAGCGACGCTTGTGCCAGAAGCCGCCATCCGAGGTGCGGGGCTGTTCGCGCAGCTGGTCCACCAACCGGTCGAGGGCCTTGCGATACTTCTCCTTGCCCGTCTTTTCGTAGCAGGCGAAGAGGTATTTGGCCGAGTTGATGAAGTCGAGGTTGTATTGTTCGCGCTCGTAGCGGTGAATCTCGCCCTGCTCGTTGATGAGCGTATCGGCCAGCTTCTCGACATACCAAAAGTAATCCTCGTCGCCCGTGTCGCGCCAGATTTGGAGCATGGCCGAGCAACCGACCCCCTGCGAGTAGCCGAAGAAGGGGGCTTTGCAGTGGTCGAGCATCCAGGCTTCGGGAAAGCGGTCGCGCTCCGAGGCGGCAAATCGGCGGGCCATCTCCCCGTATGGGAGGATTTTGGCCGCGAGCGGAAGGGCCGTCATGAGCAGCAGCGAGAGGGTTACGAGACGTTTCATGGTCATTCGTTGAAAAAGGTTTGTATTAAAATACAAATTTAAGCAAATAAAGCCGTTTTTGCAAGCAGGATTTCCCAAGAAAAATCACTATATTTGTCCCATTGTATAAACATTCCCGACTATGGAGCTGAAAACCTTGCAAAAAGAGCTGCAACGCCTCAATGAATTGGTGGGTGCGTGGCAGCAGGTTGATGAGATAACGACCATCGAGCGCGAGCTGGTGCTGGCACGTTTGCGCGATATGTATGAGGCGGTTCGTTTCGGCCTGGAGCCGAGCGAAAGCGTGCAGGCGGTTGCACCGGTGGCTGTGCCGACTGCCGAGCCGATCGCTGCCGAGGAGGAGCAACCCTTCGCGGAGGAGGAGCCGCTTGCGCTTGAAGCGGACGATTTCTTCTCGCTCGATGCCATTGTGCCGTTTAACGACGAACTGACCGACGAGCTGCCCGCCGAGCCGACCGTCCCGGAAGGGGAGGAGGTAGCCCCCGAAGTAGAAGAGGAAATCGCGCCCGAAATCGAAGAGGAGGTTGCCCCTGAAGTGGAAGAGGAGGAAATCGCGCCCGAAGTGGAAGAGGAAATCGCCCTCGAAGCGGAGGAGCCGGCAGAGGAATCGACCGAACCGACGACCGAACCGGTGGAAGAGGCTGCCCCCGAACCGGTTGTTGACCCCGAACCTGCTCCTGTGGTTGAACCTGCCCCCGAACCGGTGGCAGAAACCGACCCTGCAACCGAGCAGAACCCCTTCCAGACCCTCTTTGGGGCCGAGCCGACGGTGGATCACCATCGTCGCAAGCAGCGTGTCATCATGTCGCTCTACGATGTAACCGAGCCGGAACCCGTGCGCGAACCGCGCCCTGCGGAGCCGGCCCCCGTGGTGGAGGTGCGCATCGAAGAGCCGGCCGAGGAGGAGGTGGTACAGCTGGTCCCCCCGACCGGCACGATTGTCGAGTCGGACGAGGAGAGCGAGGTGATTGAGATTTCGGGCGAGGAGCTGGAGTCTATCCCCGAAAAACCGCTCAAAGCGACCCCCGAAAAGAGCCATGAACCTGCCCCTGAGGAGGCTGCCGAAGCCCCCGAAGCGGAGCCGTCGGCCGACGAGGAGGCGCTCTTTACCGCCCCTGCGGCCGAGGAGAATCCGGCCGTGCTGGGCGAGGTGATTGCCCCGGCGACCACCCTGGCCGACCAGTTGGCCGCCCGACAGACGGTCAATGACCTGCGCCCGCGGGTGACCGACCTGCGCCGTGCCGTGGGGCTGAACGATAAATTCCTGCTCATCCGCGACCTCTTTGGCGGCAACGGCTCGTTGTACGAGATTACGATTCGCAAACTCAACGAGTTCGACAACTTCGACGACTGCATGATTTACATCGCCGAGCATTTCGCCTGGAATCCCAATTCCGACGGTGCGAAGCTGATGATGGACCTTCTGGAGCGTAAATTCGAGCAATAGAAAGCCATGGCAAAACTCTATTTGGTGCCGACCCCGATTGGCAATCTGGACGATATCACGCTGCGTGCCGTGGAGGTGTTGCGCTCGGTCGATTTGATTCTGGCCGAGGATACGCGTACCACCTCCTTCCTGCTGCGCCACCTGGGCATCGAGAAGCCCCTGCGCTCCCACCACAAATTCAATGAACACGCCACGGCCCAATTTTTCACCGAGACGGTGGCCGCAGGGCAGAATGTGGCGCTGGTGTCGGATGCCGGTACGCCCGGTATCTCCGACCCCGGATTCCTGCTGGTGCGCACCTGTGTCGAGCAGGGTATCGAGGTGGAGACCCTGCCCGGAGCCACGGCCCTGATTCCCGCCTTGGTCAATAGCGGCTTCCCCTGCGACCGATTCTGCTTCGAGGGCTTCCTGCCCCAGAAAAAGGGGCGCACGAAGCACCTGGAGCGTTGCCGCGACGAGGAGCGCACGATGATTTTCTACGAGTCGCCCTACCGCGTGGTGAAGTGTCTGGAGCAGTTTGCCGAATATTTTGGCGAAGAGCGCCCCATCAGCGTATCGCGCGAACTGACCAAGAAATTTGAAGAGACCGTGCGCGGTACGGTCGGCGAGGTGCTGGCCCATTTCCGCGAACATGAACCCAAAGGTGAGTTTGTCCTCGTCGTAGCGGGCAAACCGGCCAAGAAGAAACGCAACGAAACCGAAGAAGATGATTAAACTTACCGACCTCAATATCGGCCAGCGCATGGCGTTGGAACTCCTCTGGGGCTTTGCATGGTGTATCTCCGTGCTGCCCTATTGGGTGAAATTCTACCTCCTCGAACCGCTCATTTATTTCGTATTGCACCACCTGCTGCACTATCGTCGTCGGGTGATTGAGGAGAACCTCCGCAGCTCCTTTCCCGAGAAGAGCGACGAGGAGTTGCGTCCCATCCTGCGCGACTTTTACCACAACCTGGCCGAGGTCTTTATCGGCACCTTCAACATGGCGCACCTGACCGACGAGAAGATTCGTCGCTACTTCCGTATGCGCAACTTCGAGGCCCTCAAACGCGCGATGCCCGACGAGCATATCATCGTCCTCTTTGCCCACCACGGGCTGTGGGAGCTGGGTGCCTTCTGGACGATGGAGCAGCCGACCCACGAGTCACTCGGCATCTACCACGAGCTGCGCTCGAAGGTGCTGGACCTCTTCTACCAGCGACTGCGCACGACCCCCTATTCGACCCCCGTGCAGAAGAAGGAGTCGATGCGTTTCCTGCTGCACCACTTCAAGGAGGGGGTGAAGGGCCGTCGGATGGCGATGGGGTTGATTGCCGACCAGCACCCCAACATCCCCGTCAATGCCGATACCCATTGGTTCGACTTCCTGAACCACGAAACGGTCTTCTTCGATGGCGGTGAACAGCTCGCCATGCGCTACCACATGCCGGTCTATTTTGCCCCGATGTATCGCGTGGGGCGTGGACGCTACGAGATGGAGTTCGAGATGATTTACGACGGCCGCGAGGAGGTGGCGAAGCATGAAATTACGGAACGATATGTGCGTCGTTTGGAGGAGATGATTCGCCGCGACCCCTCGTTGTGGATGTGGTCGCACCGTCGCTGGAAACATAAACGAAATGTCGAGCAGTAAGATCGTCATACTCAACTGGAATGGCGAAGAGCATCTGAAACGCTACCTTCCGTCGGTCGTTCGGTCGATTGAGGGGGTAGCGGGATGCTCGATTGTCGTGGCCGACAACGGCTCCACGGATGGCTCGCTGGCCCTGTTGGCACGCGACTTTCCGACGGTGGAGGTGGTGCGCCTCGACCGCAACTACGGCTTTGCGGAGGGCTACAACCGCGCCCTGCGGCAGGTCGAGGCCGACTATTACATCCTGCTCAACTCCGACGTGGAGACCCCGCGTGGCTGGGTCGAACCCCTGATTCATTGCCTGGATAGCCACCCCGAAGTGGCCGCCTGCGCCCCGAAGCTACGCTTCACGGAGGAGCGCGAGCTATTCGAGTATGCCGGTGCTTCGGGCGGATATATCGACTTCTTGGGCTACCCCTTCTGTCGCGGGCGCGTGTTACGCGCGATAGAGAAGGATGAGGGGCAGTACGACGATGAGCGCGACCTGTTCTGGGTCTCGGGGGCGGCCTACTGCTGCCGTGCCGAGCTGTTTCATCGGATGGAGGGCTTCGATGGCGACTACTTCGCCCACATGGAGGAGATTGACCTCTCGTGGCGGTTGCAGCTGGCCGGCTGGCGGATTCGCATCGTCCCCCAAAGCGTGGTCTATCACTATGGCGGAGGTACGCTCACGACCGACTCGCCCCGCAAAATCTTCCTGAACCATCGCAACAACCTCGCTATGCTCTTTAAGTGCGGCACCCGGGTGCAGTGCGCGGTGGCGTTGCTCTTGCGCCCCGGACTGGATTGCCTGGCCGCCCTGACCTACCTTGCGCAGGGCCATACGGAGAACTTCAAAGCCGTGTTCCGCGCCTGGTGGGAGGTGATAGGGTGGTATAAGACGCTGAAGGAGAAACGCCGCAAGGTGGTACGAACCGTCAGCCCCAAGGAGGGCAATCGCTACATCTACCGTGGCTCGATTCTGTGGCAATACCTTATCGGCAAACGCAAAGCAAGCGAGTTGAAACTACCAAAATAGAGGAAAGAGCAAAGAGGAAAGAGCAAAGAGAGATGAAAATTAACAGTTAAAGAGTTTAAAGAGGGCCTGTCCTTAATCTCCTTAAACTCTTTAATTTCTTTAATATCCTTTTTTCGCCCTTTTCGCCTTTCTCGCCTTTTCCGCCCTTAACACCCTTTTAACCCCCTCCCAACAAAAAACCACCCCCAAGACTGCTTGGGGGTGGTTCTCGTTTATTGCGGTTGATTGCTTACTTGTTGATCTTGGCCCACGAATCTTTGAGGGTCACCGTGCGGTTGAAGACCAGCTTCTCGGGGGTCGAGTCGCTATCGGGGCAGAAGTAGCCCACGCGCTCGAACTGCACGGCCGTGCCAATCGGGGTTTCGCGGAGCGACGGCTCCAGGTAGCCCGTAATCTTCACCAGCGACTCGGGGTTGAGGTTGTCCTCCCACGTCTTGCCGCCCTCCTCGCAACCCTCGTTGGGGTCCTCGGTCGTGAAGAGCGGGTTGAACAGGCGTACCTCGGCCTCGATGGCATCCTCGGCCGAAACCCAGTGAATCACACCCTTCACACGACGGCCGTCGCTTGACGAGCCACCACCCGACATCGGGTCATACGAGCAGCGCAGCTCCGTGATGTTGCCCGCCTCGTCCTTGATGACCTCCTCGCACTTGATAAGGTACGAGTAGCGCAGGCGCACCTCGCCACCCGGCTGGAGACGGAAGAACTTCTTGGGAGGATTCTCCATGAAGTCGTCGCGCTCGATGTAAATCACCTTCGAGAAGGGAACCTGGCGCGTGCCGGCTGCCTCGTCCTCGGGGTTGTTGATGGCCGTGAAGTACTCCTTGCGACCCTCCTCGTAGTTGGTGATGACCACCTTCAGGGGGTTCAGTACGGCCATGCGACGCTCGGCTTTCTTGTTCAAATCCTCGCGTACGCAGTACTCCAACTTGCCCAAATCAATCACGTTGTCGCGCTTGGCTACGCCCACCATCTCGGCAAAGTTGCGCACCGAAGCGGGGGTGTAACCCTTACGGCGCAGGGCGCAGATGGTCGGCATGCGGGGGTCGTCCCAGCCCATCACGGCACCCTCCTGCACGAGCTTCAGCAGGCGACGCTTCGACATCATCGTGTAGGTCAGGTTCAGACGGGCGAACTCGTACTGGTGCGAGGGGTAGATCTCCAACGCCTCGATGAACCAATCGTAGAGCGGGCGGTGTACGTCGAACTCCAGCGTACAAATCGAGTGGGTAATCTTCTCAATCGAGTCGCACTGGCCGTGGGCGTAGTCGTACATGGGGTAGATGCACCACTTACTACCCGTGCGATGGTGGTCGGCATGGAGGATGCGGTACATAATCGGGTCGCGGAAGAGCATGTTGGGGTGGGCCATATCAATCTTGGCACGCAGCACCTTCGCGCCATCGGCAAACTCGCCCTGCTTCATTCGCTCGAACAGGTCGAGGTTCTCCTCCACCGAGCGGTCGCGCCAGGGCGAGGGGGTACCCGGCACGGATACCGTACCGCGGTTCTCTCGAATCTGCTCCTGGGTCTGGTCATCGACATAGGCAAGCCCCTTCTTAATCAGCACCACGGCCCACTCATAGAGCTGGTCGAAGTAGTCCGAAGCGTAACGCTCCTCGGCCCATTGGAAGCCGAGCCACTGGATATCGCGCTTGATGGAGTCCACATACTCGGTATCCTCCTTCACGGGGTTCGTATCGTCGAAGCGCAGGTTGCACTTGCCGCCATACTTTTTGGCCATGCCGAAGTTGATGCAGATCGACTTCGCGTGGCCGATGTGCAGGTAGCCGTTCGGCTCGGGCGGGAAGCGGGTTTGCACGCGCTTTTCGCCTTTGGCGATGGACTCTTCGATAATCTCTTCGATGAAGTTCAACGACTTCTCCTTGGTTTCGGTACTCTCGATTGCCATATTGTTCTCTGTTGCTTTTGAAATTTCGTGTGAGGTTCGACCGACAAAAATAGGGAAAAGATTTTAATTTTTGTATTTTTGTGGCCAAGAATCACTTTAGATATGCGAAAAATTACCAACGAAGAGTTGATGCGCCCCTCTGTCGAGGAGTTCGAGCGGATGGAGAAGATGCCCGTAGTGGTTGTTTTGGACAACGTGCGCTCGATGCAGAACGTGGGGGCCTTCTTCCGCACGGGCGATGCCTTTGCCATCGAAAAAATCATCCTCTGCGGCATCACGGCCACACCGCCCGCCCGCGATATCCACAAAACGGCCCTCGGTGCCGAGATGACCGTGCGCTGGGAGTATGTGGAGAAGACCGCGGAAGCTGTCACGCGCCTAAAGGCCGAGGGCTACCGCGTGCTGGCCATCGAGCAGGTCGAAGGGGCGGTGATGCTCAACGACTTCCGTGCCGAGTGCGGTGCGAAATATGCCCTCGTCTTCGGCAACGAGGTGGCCGGTGTGGATCAGGCGGTGGTGGACCTCGCGGATGGCTCCATCGAGATTCCCCAGGTCGGCACCAAGCACTCGATCAATGTCTCCGTATCGGGAGGTGTCGTTTTGTGGAATTTCTTTTGCCAAATTGGTCCGAAATAGTTAAATTTGTCCATTCATACCATAAACTCAAAACATCATGTCTGTTGAAAGCAAAGTGCGTGCGGTGACTACGGCCACGCTGGCACAGATGAAACTTCAGGGCGAGAAAATCGCCATGCTCACTTCGTACGACTATACGATGGCCCGCATCGTCGATGGGGCCGGTATTGATATTATCCTGGTCGGTGACTCGGCCGCCAACGTCATGGCAGGTTATACGACCACCCTCCCCATTACGCTCGACGAGATGATTTATCACGCCTCGTCTGTGGTGCGGGGTGTGGAGCGCGCCTTTGTGGTGGTCGATATGCCCTTCGGAACGTGCAGCGGCAATGTGGAGGTGGCCCTCGAGGCGGCCATCCGCATCATGAAGGAGTCGGGTGCCGACGGCGTGAAGATTGAGGGCGGCGAGGAGATGTTGCCCTCGATTCAAAAGATCATCGCGGCCGGTATCCCCGTGATGGGTCACCTCGGCCTTACGCCCCAGTCGATTCACCAGCTCGGTGGCTACGGCCTGCGTGCCAAGGAGGAGGCCGAGGCCGAGAAGCTCCTGCGCGATGCCAAGCTGCTTGCCGAGGCCGGATGCTTTGCGCTGGTCATGGAGAAGATTCCCGCCTCGTTGGCGGCTCGCGTGACGAAGGAGATTGCAATCCCCACCATCGGCATCGGTGCCGGTGCGGAGTGCGACGGCCAGGTGCTGGTGGTGCATGATATGCTCGGCATGAACAAGGGCTTCAAACCCAAATTCCTGCGCCGCTACGCCAACCTGCACGAGGTGATGACCGAGGCCGTGGAGCATTACATCTCCGATGTGCGCGGGGGCGAGTACCCGAGTGCCGACGAACAGTGGGACTAACCGAACAAATTAAAAATTAAAGATTAAAAATTAAAAATTACCTTTTTGGGGGAGGGCTTTAAGGCACTTTAAGCATCGTTAAGAAACCTTAAGCAACTTTAAGCAACCTTAAGCAACCTTAAGCAACTTTAAGAAACCTTAAGTACCCTTAATTCACCTTATACCCCCCCCCAAAAAAAAACCTCACACCTCTTCAAAACCACACTTTTCATGAACTTACGCAAACTTCGTACTGCGGTGGCGGTGGTGGTGCTGGTAGCCATCACGCTGCTCTTCCTCGATTTCACGGGGACGGCACACCGCTTTTTGGGGTGGCTGGCCAAAGTGCAGCTCCTCCCCGCTCTGTTGGCACTCAACGTGGGCGTGGTGGCGGTGCTGGTCGTTTTGACCCTCCTCTTTGGCCGCCTCTACTGCTCGGTGATTTGCCCTTTGGGCATCCTGCAAGATGTCTTTGCCCGCCTGGGGCGCAAGGCCAAAAAGAATCGTTACGGCTTTTCGAAAGCCAAGAACCTGTTGCGCTACACGCTGCTTGCACTCTTTGTGGTGCTGATGGTGGCCGGCGTGGGGCAGGTGGCGGCCCTCATTGCCCCGTATAGTGCCTTCGGCCGTATCGCCTCGTCGCTCCTTGCTCCCCTTTGGCAGCTGCTCAACAACGGCCTGGCCTGGGTGGCTGCGCGCATGGATAGCTACGCCTTCTACTCGGTCGAGGTGTGGTGGAAGGGGGCGGTGCTGACCTCCGTGGCTGCGGTAACGCTCGTGGTGGTGGCGGTGCTGGCCTGGCGCAACGGCCGCACCTGGTGCAACACGGTCTGTCCCGTGGGTACGGTCTTGGGCCTCTTGTCACGCTTCTCCTACCTGCGCCCCGTGATTGATACCGCGAAGTGCAACGGCTGCGGCCTCTGCGCCCGCAACTGCAAGGCGGCCTGCATCAATCCGAAAACCCACGAAATCGACCTCTCGCGCTGCGTGGTCTGCTTCGACTGCATCGACAAATGCAACCGCGGAGCCATCAGCTACGCCCCGCGAAAGAAGGCGGCCAAGAGCGATAAGAGCGATGCCTCGCGCCGTCAGTTTCTGACCCTCTCGGCCCTCATGGCTGGCACGGCCGTGGCCCAGGCCAAACGCCAGAAGGTGGATGGCGGCCTGGCGGTGATTGTCGATAAGCAGGCCCCCAAACGTAACAACCCGATTGTACCGGCCGGTGCGGGTTCTTTCAAACTCTTCACGCAACACTGCACCGCCTGTCAGCTCTGCGTTTCGGCCTGCCCGAACGGGGTGCTGCGCCCCTCGATGGAGCTGGATAGACTGCTCCAACCCGAGATGGGCTACGAGAAGGGCTATTGCCGTCCCGAATGTACGAAGTGTTCGGAGGTCTGCCCCGCAGGTGCCATCCGTCCCATCACGCGCGAGGAGAAGTCCTCCGAGCAGATCGGCCGTGCCGTATGGCTCAAGGAGAACTGCCTCGCAGCCTCCGAGGGGGTGAAGTGCGACAACTGCGCCCGCCATTGTCCCACGGGGGCGATCCGCATGGTGGAGAAGGAGGGCAAACGGATTCCCTCCATCGACACCGAGAAGTGTATCGGCTGCGGCGCATGCGAACACCTCTGTCCGGCACGCCCCTTCTCGGCCATCTATGTCGAAGGCAATGCACAACACCGAACCCTCTAAATCCGACCCGACCATGAAAGACGATAAGACAATTTCGCGCCGCGAATTTCTCAAACGCTTCGGTTTGGGTGCGGCACTCACGACGGCAGCCCTCACGGGTTGCGTCCCGAAACAACAAAAAGGCACTTCGAAAGGGGCCGGTGCGCCCGATGCCGGCAAGATGACCTACCGCACCACCCCCACGACGGGCGATCGGGTCTCGCTGCTCGGCTATGGCTGTATGCGTTGGCCCTTGGTGGACCAGAAGGACCGCAATTCGCCCATCGACCAGGAGATGACCAACGCGCTGGTGGACTATGCCATCGAGCATGGCGTAAACTACTTCGATACGGCCCCCGTCTATGGGCGCGGCCTCTCGGAGCGGGTGACGGGCATCGCCCTGAAACGCCATCCGCGCGAGAAGTGGTTCATCGCCACCAAGCTCTCGAATATGCGCGACAGCTCCTTCGAGGCGGCGCTCGAGATGTATCGCAACTCGTTCAAGGAGTTGCAGGTGGATTACATCGACTACTACCTCCTCCACTCGATAGGCGGTGGTGCGGGAATCGCCACCTTCCACGAACGATTCATCGACAACGGAGTGATGGACTTCCTGCTGAAGGAGCGCGAGGCGGGTCGCATCCGCAACCTCGGCTTCTCGTTCCACGGCGATGTGAAGACCTTCGATTACGCCCTCTCGCTCCACGATAAATATAAGTGGGATTTCGTGCAGATTCAGCTCAACTTTGTCGATTGGCGACACGCCGAGGAGCAGGGGGCGCGCAACGTGAATGCCGAGTACCTCTACAACGAGCTGGCGCAGCGCAACATCCCCTCGGTGATTATGGAGCCGCTCCTGGGCGGTCGTCTGGCTACGCTCAACGACCACCTCACGGCCCGTATGCAGGAGGCGCGTCCCGAGGATTCGATTGCCTCGTGGTCGTTCCGCTTTGCCGGCACGCCTCCGCACGTTTTGACCGTCCTGAGCGGCATGACCTATCAGGAGCATCTGGAGGATAACCTGCGCACCTACTCGCCCCTCGAACCCTGTACGGAGGAGGAGCTGGAGCTGCTGGAGGATACGGCCCAACGCTACCTGAAATATCCCGTCATCAACTGCACCGACTGCCAATATTGTATGCCCTGCCCCTACGGCATCGACATCCCGGGCATCTTCAAGCACTACAACAAGTGTGTGAACGAGGGCAACGTATCGACCTCGTCGGGCGATGCAAACTACCGCAAGGCCCGTCGGGCCTTCCTGGTGGGCTATGACCGCTCGGTGCCTGCCTTGCGCCAGGCCTCGCACTGCATCGGCTGCGAGGAGTGCATGGAGCATTGTCCGCAGCGCATCAAGATTCCGCAACAGATGCAGAAGATTGATGCCTATGTCGAGGCCCTGAAGCAGGGCAAAGAGCTTTAGGGAGTTAAAAATTTAGAATTTAGAATGTAGAATTAAAAAAGCAAAAAAGCCCAAAGCTCAACGCCCAAAAACCAATTCTACAATTTACATTCTAAATTCTACATTTAAAACCAATTACCAACTACACTAATCTTAACAACCATGAAACGAACCCAATTAACCCTTTGGCGACCGCTCTCGCTGCTGCTTTTGGCGGCTGTGCTGTTGCCTTTGACGAGCGTGGCGCAACGCCTGCGCCCGCAGCGCAACGTGATGCGCGAAACGCGCAAGGAGTTCTTCGTTAGCGAGGAGGCCGAGCGCATCGGTGACCAGATTCTGCTCTATCAGCGTGTGACGGGAGCCTGGCCCAAGAATACCGATATGGTGCGCCGTCTGACCGACCGCGAACGTGAGGAGGTCGTGAAGGCCAAGAGCAACACCCACGACTCGACCATCGACAACGGGGCCACCACCTCGCAGATGATTTTCCTGGCGCGGCTGTACCAGGCAACGGGCAAGGAGCGTTTCCGCGATGCCTTCCTCAAGGCCTTACGGTATATCCTCGATGGACAGTACGACAACGGCGGCTGGCCGCAGATTTGGCCCCACACCGAGGGCTATCATGCCCACATCACCTTCAACGACGATGCGATTGCCAACATCCTCTTCATCTTCGACGATATTCGCAACGGCCGCACCCCCTACGAGGGCGAGCTGATTGACAAGGTGACGCGCAAGCAGGTGGCCGAGGCCTTCGATAAGGGCATCGAGTGCATCCTCAAGTGCCAGATTTATGTTGATGGAGAGCCGACCGTATGGTGCCAGCAGCACTACAAGGAGAGCTTCGAGCCGGCTCCGGCGCGTGTCTTCGAGCATGCCTGCTATTGTACGCAGGAGAGTGCCTCGCTCGTGCGCCTGCTGATGACCCTGCCGAAACCCTCGAAGCGGGTCAAGGAGGCCGTACATGGTGCCATGAAGTGGTTCGATACCTACAAGCTGACCGGCCTGAAGCTCGTGCGCACGGGGTGGCGACCGGGTGAACGCCGCGATACGAAACTCGTGGAGGATGCGACGGCCAAACTCCCGATTTGGGGCCGATTCTACAACTTCGAGTATTGCGAGCCGTTTGTCTGCGACCGCGACGGCATCCAGCGTCGTCGTCTGGAGCAGATTGGCCTGGAGCGCAGAACGGGTTACAGCTGGTATGGTTCGCGCCCGGCCGAACTCTATCCCCTCTATGAAAAGTGGGCCGAGCAGCACGACCCGAAGCACAAAGTCAGCCTTGACCTGAACGGCAAGGGTGCCAACGAGAACGGCACAATCGAGATGTATCGCCGTCCCACGATAGACCGCGCGGCCTTCGATGTGGTTGTCAAGGCGGGCGAGAGCATCCAGGCGGCCATCGAGAAGGCCCCCGAGCAGCCGACCGAGCCGTTCAAGATTCTCATCGAGAAGGGTACCTACAACGAGAAGGTGATTATCGACAAGCCGAACATCGTCCTGGTGGGCGAGGATCGGGATGAAACCTGCCTGGTCTATGCCGAGGTGATGGATTCGCGCAAAATCAAGGAGTATAAGGGCAAGCCCGTCGGAAATGGTGTCATCGTGATTCAGGAGGGTGCCGACGACTGCGTGATCAGCGGCCTTACGGTCTATAATAATTATGGTACGACCATCGAGAATACGACCCGCCACCAGATGGCCATCTACGGCCGTGCCACGCGCACGATTGTTATCAACTCGAATGTCTGGGCCGATGGCAACGATGCCCTTTCGCTCTGGGCGCGCGATGCGGGCGGTATGTACTACCATGCCGACCTCTACCTGCGTTGTCCGGGTGTCGATTTCCTCTGCCCGCGCGGTTGGTGCTATGTGACCCGCACGCGCTTCTACGGCGACAGCCGCGCCATGATTTGGCACGACGGCCGTGGCGACAAGTCGAAGAAGCTGGTCATCACCGATTCGGAGTTCGATGCCAAGACCCCCACGTTGTTGGGTCGCTACCACCACGATTCGCAGTTCTTCCTGCAAAACTGCTACTTCTCGAAAAACGTCCTCGACGGCAACATCCACTACGCCTATTCGGACAAGGTGCTGGACCCCTGCCCGTGGGGCTTGCGTACCTATTATAATGATTGTACGCGCGAGGGTGGCCACAGCGGTTGGATGAACGACAACTTCATGGAGTCGGAGGAGAAGCCGCAATATTACGATATGACGGCCCGCTGGACCTTTGGCGGCAAGTGGGACCCCGAGGCCCGCATCCGTTCGCTCTGGAATGTGTTGGGCTACTAAACCGATAGGGTATGAAAAGAGTCTTTTTAACGGCCCTGTTGCTCCTCGTTTCGACTGTTACGATGGCCGGTGAACGCCCCGTGGCCTTTCCGGGTGCGGAGGGGTTCGGTCGCTACGCCACGGGCGGTCGAGGTGGCAAGGTCTATCATGTTACGACCCTCGAAGATGGCGTGGGGGAGGGTACGCTGCGCCATGCCGTCGAGCAGCGCGGAGCGCGCACGGTGGTATTCGATGTGGCCGGTACGATTTTTCTCAACGCTCCGCTTCGCATCCGCCACGGCGATTTGACCCTGGCCGGACAGAGCGCACCCGGTGAGGGCATCTGCATCGCCCGCTATCCGGTGACCATCCAGGCCGAAAATGTCGTTGTCCGCTACCTCCGTTTTCGGGTGGGCAACGAGTCCGAGGGCGACCCCGACGGGCTGGGCTGCTCCTCGTCGCGCGATGTGATTATCGACCACTGCTCGATTAGCTGGTCGGTCGATGAGAGTTGCTCGGTCTATGGCGGTGAGCGGCTGACGGTGCAGTGGTGCCTGATTTCGGAGAGTCTGCGCAATGCCGGCCACAAGAAGGGCAGCCACGGCTACGGAGCCATCTGGGGCGGTGCGAAGGCCTCGTTCCACCACAACCTCCTGGCCCACCACGACAGTCGCACCCCGCGCCTCGGTCCCCATGTGAGTACCCAGACGCGCGAGTATATGGATATGCGCAACAACGTGATTTACAATTGGGCCGGTGCCGGCTGCTACGGCGGCGAGGGGATGCAGGTCAATATCGTGAACAACTACTACAAACCCGGCCCTGCCACCCCGAAGGAGGGGCTTGTCAGCCACCGCATCGCCGCTCCCGGAATTCGCACCACGCGCTATGTGACCCGTGCCAACGGCACCTTCAACGCCTGGCGACCAATGCTCCACATCTGGGGTCGCTACTATGTGGCGGGCAATGTGATGGAGGGTAACGAGGAGGTTACGCGCGATAATTGGACGAAGGGTGTCTATGCCCAGATTGACAATGCGGCCAACGACAACACCTTCACCGAGGAGGTAAGGCGCGAGATTCGCCTTTCGGAGCCGCTCGAAACGGATGTGGTGACGACCCACACGGCCGAGGAGGCCTACCGCCTGGTGTTGGAGGGGGCCGGTTGCTCGAAGCAGCGCGATGCGATTGATAGACGCATCGTCGAGGAGACCCGCACCGGCACGGCCACCTATCGCGGTTCGGTGTCGGAGGATGCCGACCGTCTGCCCGGTCTGATTGATTTGCCGCAGGATGTGATGCCCGCAGGGGCCGACAGCCCGTGGTGTCCGTTGAGCGATGGCGGCGTGAAGGCCAAAGTGTTGCGCGATACGGATGGCGACGGCATGCCCGATTGGTGGGAGAAACAGCAGGGGCTGAATCCGCGCAATGCTGCGGACGGCAAGCGCGTAGCAGACGATAGGGGTTACACGAACCTGGAGATTTATCTGAACAGCCTCCTATAGCCGCCCTTCTCGCCCTTCCGGAAATAAATCCGTCATGCCCCACCTTGCGAAGTGGGGAGGATGGGAAGTGTGCAGAACAGCCCGGCGCAAGGTGATGAGCATCTACCTTATCCCAATTGTAGGCGGTACAAAGAATGTAAAACCGCGCTTTCGTCGGTTGTAGAACCAGCGGTAGATGCCAATCATTTTCGCAGGGTCTGCCGTCGTTGTTATACGAATTCCGAATCAGCAGAGGGTGTCCCAAATTTGTCGGGACACCCTCTGTTGTTTTGCGGCCGGGGGTGCGAAAGGCCGTTTCATGGTGTGCGCGGTTCGGCTCCATGGATTGAATCGCGGCCCTTGATGAAAAAATGTTTATATTTTTTCGCGTAGCGCACCCGCGCGCTTGTAAAATTTAGAAAAAATCACTACTTTTGCAGGCAACAAAAAATCCGTTCATTATGTCTTTTATTGAAAACAGAGTACAGCCCGAGGGTCTGACTTTCGACGATGTGCTGTTAGTTCCCGCCTATTCGGATGTGTTGCCGCGAGAGGTTTCGCTCGAAACCCGTTTCTCGCGTAAAATCCGCTTGAACATTCCTATCGTATCGGCCGCCATGGATACCGTGACGGAGGCTCCGATGGCGATTGCTTTGGCCCGTGAGGGTGGAATCGGTGTGATTCACAAAAATATGTCGATTGCCGAGCAGGCCGCCCAGGTGCGCCGTGTGAAGCGTGCCGAGAACGGCATGATTTACGACCCGGTGACCATCTCCAAGGAGGAGACCGTGGGCGATGCCCTCAATCTGATGCACGAGAATAAGATCGGTGGTATTCCGGTCGTTGATGGCCAGAAGAAGCTCATAGGTATCGTAACGAACCGCGACCTGCGCTTCCAGCGCGATATGAGCCGCCTGATTGGCGATGTGATGACCCCGCGCGAACGACTCGTGACGACCCATTCGACCGACCTCGAGACGGCCAAGGATATGCTCTTGAACTCGAAAATCGAGAAGCTGCCGGTGGTGGACGACGAGGACCGTCTGGTGGGTTTGATTACCTATAAAGATATTACGAAGGTGCAGGACCACCCGAATGCCTGCAAAGACGAGAAGGGTCGTCTGCGCGTGGCTGCCGGTGTGGGTATTACGGACGATGCGATGGTGCGCGTGCGCGCCCTCGTTGCCGAGGATGTCGATGCCGTGGTGCTGGATTCGGCACACGGTCACTCGGCCAACATCGCCAAGAAGCTGCGCGAGATTAAGGCCGAGTTCCCCGACTTGCAGGTCGTAGCCGGTAACATTGCCACGGCCGAGGCGGCCCAATTCCTTATCGATGCAGGTGCCGATGGCGTGAAGGTGGGTATCGGTCCGGGTTCGATTTGCACGACCCGTATCATTGCCGGTGTGGGTGTGCCGCAGCTTTCGGCCATCTATGCCGCTGCCGAGGTGGCCAAGAAGGCCGGTGTGCCGGTCATTGCCGATGGTGGTCTGCGCTACTCGGGCGATATTGTGAAGGCCCTCGCTGCCGGAGGTGATTCGGTGATGGTGGGTTCGATGTTCGCCGGTACGGAGGAGGCTCCGGGCGAGACGATTATCTACAACGGCCGTAAGTTTAAGTCCTATCGCGGCATGGGTTCGATTGATGCCATGAAGGCCGGTTCAGCCGACCGCTACTTCCAGAAGGGGTGCGAGGGGAATATCAACAAACTCGTTCCGGAGGGCATCGTAGCGCGTGTGCCGTTCAAGGGTTCGCTGAGCGAGACAGTTTATCAGCTGATTGGTGGCTTGCGCTCGGGTATGGGTTACTGCGGTGCGAAGGATATCGCCACGCTCCAAACCGCGAAGTTCATCCGCATCACAGCATCGGGTATGCAGGAGAGCCACCCGCACGATGTGGCCATTACGCGCGAGGCTCCCAACTACTCCAGCGAGCGATAAACCACTACCGCGACAAAGACAACATGAACACGACTTCAGCCCACCCGCAGACGCTTAACGATGCGCCTCGACGTGGGCTGATGCCTTAAAAATAAGTAGCAAACAATTAAAACATACAAAGCGATGAAGCAAGATATGATTGTCATCCTGGACCTGGGCAGCCATGAGAATACGGTGCTGGCCCGTGCCATCCGCGCCCTGGGCGTTTATAGCGAAATCTACCCCCACGACATCACGGCCGCGGAGCTGAAGGCACTGCCCGGTGTGAAGGGTGTGATTCTGAACGGCGGCCCGATGAATGTGGTCGATGGCGTAGAGATTGACGTTTTGCCCGAGATTTACGAGGCCGGTTTCCCCGTGATTGCCATGGGTCACGACAAGTCAACGTGCGAGGTGAAGCTGCCGCAGCTGGGTAGCGATATGGAGGAGGCCAAGGAGGCCGTGAAATCCTTCGTCTTCGAGGTCTGCAAGGCCGAGACGAACTGGAACATGAAGAACTTTATCGACGACCAGATTGAGCTGGTACGTCGTCAGGTGGGCGATAAGAAGGTGTTGCTGGCCCTCTCGGGCGGTGTCGATTCGTCGGTGCTGGCCGCGCTGCTGCTGAAGGCCATCGGCGACAAGCTCGTCTGCGTCCATGTGAACCACGGTCTGATGCGCAAGGGCGAGTCGGAGGATGTGGTTGAGGTCTTCCGCAACCAGCTTAACGCCAACCTGGTCTATGTCGATGCAACGGAGCGTTTCCTGACGAAGCTCGAGGGCGTTGAGGACCCCGAGCAGAAGCGCAAGATTATCGGTGGCGAGTTTATCCGTGTCTTCGAGGAGGAGGCCCGCAAATTGGACGGCATCGACTTCCTGGGTCAGGGTACGATCTACCCCGACATCGTGGAGAGCGGTACGAAGACGGCCAAGATGGTGAAGAGCCACCACAACGTGGGCGGTCTGCCGGAGGATTTGCAGTTTGCCCTCGTGGAGCCGCTGCGCCAGCTCTTCAAGGACGAGGTGCGTGCCTGCGGTGTGGAGCTGGGTCTGCCGTATGATATGGTCTATCGTCAGCCCTTCCCGGGTCCGGGTCTGGGCGTGCGTTGCCTCGGTGCCATCACGCGCGACCGCCTGGAGGCGTTGCGTGAGGCCGATGCCATCCTGCGCGAGGAGTTCAAGGTGGCCGGGCTGGATAAGAAGGTTTGGCAGTACTTCACGGTGGTTCCCGACTTCAAGTCGGTGGGTGTGCGCAACAACGCCCGCTCGTACGATTGGCCGGTGATTATCCGTGCCGTCAATACGGTCGATGCCATGACCGCCACCATCGAGGAGATCGAGTGGCCCGTGCTGCACAAAATCACGAACCGCATCCTTAAGGAGGTGCCTAATGTGAACCGCGTATGCTACGACCTCTCGCCGAAGCCGAGCGCAACGATTGAGTGGGAGTAAATCGAAATTAGAAATTTAGAATTAAAAATTAAAAATTAGAAATTAGAAATTAGAAATTGCGATTCGGGTTCAAATTCCGCTTCAAAATTCTAATTCCGAGTCGGGATTCAAAGACCGATTCAAACACCAATTCAAACAAGGGGTCGAAGGTTGCTTCGGCCCCTGTTTGTTGCGGGTGGGGGAGGGGGTGAAGAACGCCTCGCCTGTTAGGCATGCTGTAAATTTCCGGCGGCGCATAAGAATCGGTCATCCCTCACCTTGCGAAGCAGGGAGGATGGGGAGTGCGCATAACCAAACAGCGCATGGTGATGGGGATCTATCTTATCCCAAGAAAACGGCGCAAAGCGTGCAAACCTTCGCTTTTTACGGCCACAAAACAGCGGTAGATTCCAATCATTTTCGCATGGCCGGTTACCAATCTATGCAAGGTCTTCCGATGCAAAAATGTGGAATGACGTTTTATTGGATTCCTCCATCGGCTTTTGCAGGCGAACCTAAATTCATCGGTCGTTGCTGCGAGGCGGATGCGGAGGGGTGTATCCGTCGGATTGCAAAATTAGGGGGATTTTAATTTTGCAATTTGCAAATATATCCTTAAATTTGTATGAATGTGGTTGTGTCATTACGCATAGCCCGCTTTAAGGAGGAACAATCATGGCAAACGAGTTTACCAAACGCGATGTGAAGGAGGATTTGCGCTATCTCAAGCTCCTCGCCCGCGACTTTCCGACCGTGTCGAGTGTGACGGCCGAGATCATCAACCTGGAGGCAATTTTGCACCTGCCGAAGCCTACGGAACACTTCCTGGCCGACCTGCATGGTGAGAACGAGGCCTTCCAGCATGTGATTCGCAACGCCTCGGGAAATACGAAACGAAAGGTCAAAGAGCTTTTTGGTCAGAGCCTTACGCACGACCAAATCAAGGAACTCTGCACGCTCATCTACTATCCCGAGCAGAAGCTGAAATTGGTGCGCCGTACCATGGCCAACCTCGACGAGTTCTACACCACGACCCTCAATCGGCTCATCATCCTCTGCCGCGATGTGTCGTCGAAATACACCCGCTCGAAGGTGCGCAAGAGCCTCCCCGAGGAGTATGCCTACATCATCGAAGAGCTGTTGCACGAAACCTCCGACGTAAGCAACAAGCAGGCCTACATCAATGTCATCATCCGGACGATTGTTTCGACACGCCGTGCGGCCGACTTCATCGTGGCCCTCTGCTACCTGATTCAGACCCTCTCGATTGACCGCCTCCATATCCTGGGCGATATCTTCGACCGCGGTTCGGGGGCGCATCTGATTCTCGATACACTCTGCGACTACCACCACTTCGATATCCAATGGGGCAACCACGATGTGCTGTGGATGGGTGCTGCGGCGGGTAATATGTGCTGCATAGCCAGCGTGTTGCGCCTCTCTTTGCGCTACGCCAATACGCTCACCATCGAGGATGGCTATGCGATTAATATGGTGCCGCTTGCCACCTTCGCCATGGAGACCTATGCCGACGACGATTGCCGCATCTTTGCCCCCCATGTCGAGGAGAACCGCCCCGATTTGAACGAAAAGACCCTGCGCCTGATTGCCCGTATGCACAAGGCAATCACCATCATCGGCCTGAAGTTGGAGGGGGCGATGTGCAAGGCACACCCCGAGTGGGGGATGGCGCACCGCTGCCTGTTGGAGCATATCGACATGAAGCGTGGCACGATTACGCTCGACGGGGTGAGCTACCCGCTGCTGGATGCCAACTTCCCGACCCTCGATGCGGAGAATCCCTACGCCCTGACGGCCGAGGAGGTCGATTTGATGGAGCGTCTGAAACACTCGTTCATGATTAGCGAGCGGCTGCGCACCCATGTCGGGTGCCTCCTCTCGCACGGCAGCATGTATGAGATTTACAACTCGAACCTGCTGTTCCACGCCTCGGTGCCGCTCAACGAGGACGGCTCGCTGCGCGAGGTGCAAATCGGCTCGACGACCGTCAAGGGCAAGGAGCTGATGCAGCGCGTGGACCAGCTGGTCCGCACGGCCTTCGACCTGGGGGCCGATAGCGAGGAGCGCAACTTTGCCATCGACTACTTCTGGTACCTCTGGAGCGGAGCCGATTCGCCCCTGTTCGGCAAGTCGAAGATGGCCACCTTCGAGCGTTACTTCATCGCCGACACGGCCACCCACAAGGAGGAGAAGGGGTGGTACTACACCCTGCGCGATTCGGCCGAGGTGTGTGAGCGCATCCTCGACGAATTCGGGGTGACCGGCTCCCACCGCCACATCATCAACGGCCACGTTCCGGTGCGTGCCGGCAAGGGCGAGAATCCGATTAAGGCCGATGGCCGCCTGATGGTCATCGATGGAGGCTTTGCCAAGGCCTACCACAACAAGACGGGCATCGCGGGCTACACGCTGGTCTATCACAGCCGCGGCTTCCAACTCGTGCAGCACGAGCCGTTCAAGTCGGCCGAGGAGGCGATTCTGAATGGTACGGATATCCACTCGACGACCCAGATTGTCGAGATGATGGGCCGTCGTGAGATGGTGCGCGATACGGACGTAGGGCGCGAACTCCGCCAACAAATCGAGGAGCTGAAAAACCTCCTCAAGGCCTATCGTCGAGGCTACATCAAGGAGCGGTAAAAGGGCCGCAAAACGAAAGGAAAAGAGCATCGGATGGTGATATAATTCCCTGTCCGATTCTCTTTTTTTGTGCTGTCGATGTCGGAGCGTAGGGCGGTGTTTTTTTTGCATTTTTAAGAAATTTTACTATCTTTGCAGGTGAAGGATTACACAGTCCTTTGTCGTGAATGAAGAGATTATCGAGCTGTAACAGAGTAAATTATCCAAACTATCCGCAAGCTGCATTTCTCCATGCCGTAATGACTGCATGGGAGGAGTGATAGGCACTCTGTATCGACTTTTTCCTTAAAAAATCATCTTAAAAAAAACTTTTTATGAGTAAAATTTTTTTGCTCATAATGCCGTTGTGCGCGGCATTATGCAGCATGAGTAGTTATGCGCAACATAGCTATCCGATGACCCTGGAGGAGCTGTATCGTATAGCCGATGAGCGCAGCCGTGCCATTCGTGTGGAGGAGGCGGCCGTGGAGGAGGCGGAGGCTGACCTCCGCGAGGTGCGTGCCGGCCGATTGCCCGATATCAATCTTTCGCTCTCGGCGAGCTATCTGGGTGACGGGTGTCTGACCGACCGCGATTTCGGTGGCGGGCAACACATCCCGATGCCCCATTTTGGAAATAATTTTGTCGTCGAAGCCACGCAGCTCATCTATGGCGGTGGCGCCGTCACGCAGGCCATTGCCCTGTCGCGTTTGAAGTCGGAGATGGCCGGTGTGAATTTGGCGGCCACACGCTCCCGTGTGCGATTGATGCTTACGGGTTTTTTCCTCGAAATGTGCAAATTGAAGAATTTGTTGTTGGTTTACGACCACAACATTGCATTGGCCCAAGAGGTGATTGACGATACGAAAGAGCGTATCCGGCAGGGCATCGCGCTTCAAAACGACCTGACGCGCTACGAATTGCAACTGAAAAATGTCGAATTGGCCCGTACGCGCACCGAGTACGCCTTGAACATTTTGAATTACGACCTGGTGACGATGCTTGATTTGGAGCCCGGTACGACCCTCGAGCCGGATCGGGCTTTTCTCGATGAGGTGTTGCCGACCTCCCTGCCGGAGGAGTTGCAACGCGAGGCCGACAACGCCTCGTTTGCGTTGCAACGCTCTGCGTTGCAGGTTCAGATGAGCGAACGTGCGGAGCGTATGGCGCGAGCCGACCGCCTGCCCAAAGTATCGCTCATTGCGGCCAACCATTTCGACGGACCGATTACGATTGAGGTGCCGGTCATCAACAAGAATTTCAACTATTGGTTTGTCGGGGTGGGCCTCTCCTTTCCGCTTTCATCGCTTTATAAGGCGGGCCGTAGTGTGAAACGGGCCGAATTAACTACGGCATTGAACCGCCGAAGGCTGGAAGAGGCTCGTGAGGAGGTGCATCGGGCCGTTTATGCCGATTTCCTGCACTATCGGGAGGCCTATGATGAGGTGGAGACACTCGAAAAGCAGGTCGAATTGGCTTGCCAAAACTATGAGGTGATCAAGACGCGCTACGACCATGATATTGTGCTTGTGACCGATATGTTGGATGCCGCATCGCGCCGTCTGGAGGCGGAATTAGAATTGGCCAATGCCCGTATTCAAACACACTTCCTGTATCGAAAACTGCAACACACAATTGGTAAACTATAAAATTAAAACGATGAAAAGAAAGACTAAAAAACTGATTTATAACTCATTCGCTTGCGCTTTATTGCTATTGTCTTTGGTGTGGGTGTGTGAAAAATTCGTCCATTTTGGCGGTGTTGAATATACCGAGAACGCGCAAATCAAACAACATATCGTTCCGGTGCATGCACGCGTGCAAGGCTATCTGAAGGAGGTCCGTTTCGAGGAGTATAGGACTGTGAAGCGAGGCGATACCTTGGCGTTGATTGAGGATGTCGAGTACCGTTACTTCCTGTCGCAGGCCGAGGCAAATCTCGAGCATGCCCGAACCGGTAAGGTGGCGATGCATAAGACGATTTCGACCACCGAGCAGAATCTTTCGGCTACGGCTGCCGGTGTGGAGGAGGCGCGTGCGCATCTCGATCAGGCGACACGAAACTACCGGCGTTACGAGGCACTCTTTGCCGGCGGAGCCGTGACGCGTCAGCAGCTCGATGACCACAAGACGGCCTATGAGGCTGCGTTGGCGCGCTATGAGATGCTTTCGCGCCAAAGGGAGAGTGTGCGCTCCGTGGGGCGTGAGCAGCAGACCCGCCTCGGACAGAATGATGCGGGGATTCGCTTGGCGGAGGCTGCCGTGGAGCTTGCACGATTGAATTTGGGTTATACGGTCATCCTGGCACCGTGCGATGGTATTACGGGGCGCAAGGCGGTTCAGGTCGGACAGCTCGTGCAACCCGGTGAGCGGCTTTTGGAGGTGGTCGATGAGGGCGAAAAGTGGATTGTGGCCAATTATAAGGAGACCCAAACGACCCATATCCGCCCCGGACAGCAGGTGTCGATTGAGGTCGATGCCGTCCCGGGTTATCGCTTTAGCGGTGTGGTTCGCTCCATTTCGCGGGCTACGGGTGCCTCCTTTTCGCTGCTCAAGCAGGATAATTCATCGGGCAATTTCGTGAAAATCGAACAGCGTATACCTGTGCGTATCGACCTGAAGGAGGAGAACGACCCGGAGTGGGTGGCGCGTCTGGGCGCAGGAATGAATGTGACGTGTGAAGTAAAGACCAAGCTATGAGCCAACATCACGCGCAACAACCCTTCTCGATTCCGCAAATCCGATTTATCCCCGAAAGGTTGAAACCCTGGGTGATGATTCTCTTTATCGTCATCTTTAACTGTACGGGCGGGGTCTATCTGGCGGCGGTCAATGAGATGGTAGGCTCCACGCAACTCTTGCAGGAGGATGTGATGATGGCCGGCTATGCTTCGTTGGCGGGCATGGCTCTCTTCTTTGCCATCATGTTCCGCCTGAAGTGGGCGGTACGCCCCAAGACCACGTTGGGCTGTTGTATCCCCGCACTGCTTGTGGCAAACCTGATTTCGATGCACACGACAAGCGTGCCGCTGCTGGTGGGGGTGAGCCTGGTGGCGGGATTTATCCGTATGTGGGCCATTTATGAGTGTAATTCGACCATCCAGCTCTGGATTACCCCCAAGCGCGATATGTCGATTTGGTTTTGCTACATCTATCTGATGGTCAATACGACGATTCAGCTGACGGGGTTGTCGGCACTCGGTTTTTCGGTCTGGGTGTCATGGCACTATATGCATTGGTGTATGATCGGGTTGCTCCTCGCGCTCTATCTGGTGGTCCTCGTCTGCTATCGCGGGCGCAGGATTATGCCTCGTCTGCCCCTGCTGGGTGTGGATTGGATAGGACTGCTGCTGTGGGCGACGACCGCGCTGTCGGTGCTGTTTGTGGCGATTTATGGCGAGCATTACGAGTGGTGGCAGAGCCGGCCGATTCGTTTGGCTACGGCGTTGGGTGTGGTGAGCCTGGGGTTGAACCTGTGGCGTGCCACCTTTTTGCGTCATCCCTATATTTCGTTGCAGATTTTCCGTATTCCGATTGTCCCGATTTCCGTGATGATTATCCTGCTGATGGACCTGCTGTTGGCCCCTTCGCATCTGTTCGAACACCTCCTGATGGAGCGTGTGTTGGGCTATGATACGCTCAATATCCTGACAATGAATTGGGTGGCTATTGCCGGTGTGGTAATGGGCGTTCTCTTCACCTGGCAGACCTTTGCGCGTCGGAAGTGGACCTATCAGCGGATGTTGGTCATTGCCTTTTCGCTCTTTGCCCTCTACCTGGCCTACTGCTACTTCCGAATTGATTACAACATGGACAAGGAGATGCTCTACCTCCCCATCTTCCTCCGCTCGGCAGGTTATGTGATGGTCGCCATCCTGCTGCTGACGGCCAATACGCGCCTTCCGTTCCCGTTTGTCTTTCTGCATGGGCTGTCGTTTCAAAACCTCTTCAGTGCCGCCCTGGCCGGGCCGATTGGTACGGCTCTCGTGGGGCGACTGTTTACGGTTGTCGTGTGTCGCAATGTGCAGTGGATGGGCGAGGGGATGGATGCGATGTCCGGGGAGGTGTTGCGGTGGTCTTCGGCCGAATTGCATGGGATGGTGCAGTTGCAGGCCATGGTGTCGGCGATGAAGGAGATTTATGGCTATTTGTTGCTCTTGGCGATGCTTTGCCTCATTGGGCTGATGTTGCGTTATAGCGGTATTCGTCCGCGGCAGGTCATCGAGCCTACCTATCGCTCGATTTATCGCGTGGTGCGTGAGCGGGTTATGCCGCGCCTACGACTCTATCGGCTGCGTAGCTGAGAGATGCAAAATCAAGGGTTGTGGTTCTCCACGACCCTTTTTTGTGGCTGTGAAATTTGAACTTTCGACGAAAAGTGCTATATTTGTTCTATTATCGGAAACTATAGACTTAATAAAACAAATACGGTATGAAATTCCACGAAATCGGCAAAACGGGCATGGTGGTATCCGAACTCAGCTTCGGAGCCTCGTCGCTCGGCAGCGTCTTTCGCTCCACGCGCGAGGAGGAGGCCCTGGAGGCGGTCTATACGGCCATCGAGGGGGGCATGAACTTTATCGACGTATCGCCCTACTACGGCCACTATAAGGCCGAGACGGTCTTGGGCAAGGCCTTACGAAACATTCCGCGCGAGAAATATTACCTTTCGACCAAGGTGGGTCGCTACGGCAAGGATGGCGTGAATACCTGGGACTACTCGGCCAAGCGCGCCCAAGAGAGTGTCTATGAGAGCATGGAGCGGTTGGGCATCGACCACATCGACCTCATTAATGTTCACGACGTGGAGTTTGCCGACCTGAACCAGGTGGTCGAGGAGACCCTGCCGGCACTCGTGGAGCTGCGCGAGAAGGGCATCGTGAGCCATGTGGGCATCACCGATTTGCAGTTGGAAAATCTCAAGTGGGTCATCGAACATGTTCCGGCCGGCACGGTGGAGAGTGTGCTGAACTTCTGCCACTACTGCCTGTGCGACGATAAAATCGTCGATTTCCTGGACTTCTTCGAGGCGCATGGGGTGGGCGTGATTAGTGCCTCGCCCCTCTCGATGGGTCTCTTGTCGGAGCGCGGCGTACCCGATTGGCACCCCGCCCCGAAACCGCTTGTCGAGGTCTGCAAAAAGGCGGCCGACCACTGCAAGGCGAAGGGCTACCCGATTGAGAAGCTCGCCATGCAGTACGCCCTGTCGAACGACCGCATCGCAACGACCCTCTTTTCGTCGGCCAACCCCGCCAACGTGAAGAAGAATCTTCAGTTCATCGAGGAGCCGATTGATTGGAATCTGGTGCGCGAGGTGCAGGAGATTATCGGTGACCAGAAACGTGTCAGCTGGGCAAACTCCTAGTCGTTTGTGCCGATGGACTATAAGATTATTGATGCCCACGCCCATCTGTGGCTCAAGCAGGATGCCGTATGGAATGGCAAGCGCATCCAAACGCTCGAGAACGGCCGCTCGCACTTCCTCGGAGAGGAGGTGCAGATGATACCCCCGTTTATGATTGACGGGCGCAACTCGGCCGAGGTCTTCCTCTCGAACATGAACTATGCGCAGGTCTCGGCGGCCGTCATTACGCAGGAGTATATCGACGGCTTGCAGAACGACTATTTGGAGCAGGTGCAGCGCACCTATCCCGACCGCTTCTTCTGCTGCGGTATGTGCGACTATTTCGAGGAGGATGTCGTAGGGCAGGCCGTGAGGCTCAAGGAGCGCGGTTTTAAGGCCATCAAGATTCCCGCCAACCGCCTCAAGACCGATGCCGAGGTGGTCGAGTTGCAGGATAAGAAGATGGCCGACCTCTTCGCCTGGATGGAGCGGGAGGGGATGATGCTCTCGATTGATTTGGACGACGACAGCCATCAGATTGCCCAGATGGATGAGATTTTGCAGCAGCACGCGGCCCTGAAGACGGCTGTGGGCCACTTCGGTATGGCCACCTTCCCGACCTTCAAGGAGCAGGTTCGGCTGGCACGCCATCCGAACGTGATGATTGAATCGGGCGGCATCACCTGGCTCTATAACTCGGAGTTCTACCCCTTCCGCGGGGCGGTGCGTGCCATCCGCGAGGCGGCCGAGGAGGTGGGCATGGAGAAGCTGATGTGGGGGTCGGACTACCCGCGCACCATCACGGCCATCACCTACCGCATGTCCTATGACTTTGTGCAGAAGACAACCGAGCTGACCGACGAGGAGAAGGCGATGTTCCTGGGGCGGAATGCCGAGAAGTTCTACGGATTTGAGCATCTCGTAGAACTCCCATATATCAAAAACATGTCAGAATAATTAACGCAAAATATCAATGAAAGCAGTACAGATTGTCGCCCCTTTGGAGATGAAGGTGGTCGAGTTGGAGCAGCCGCAGCCCAAGGCGGGCGAGGTGCTTGTGAAGATGTGTTATGTGGGCTATTGCGGCTCGGATTTGAATACCTACCTGGGGCGCAACCCGATGGTGAAGCTGCCCGTGATTCCGGGTCACGAAATCGGTGGCGAGGTGACGGCCGTGGGCGAGGGGGTACCCGCCTCGGTCAAGGTGGGGCAGACCGTGACGATTAACCCCTACACGGCTTGCGGAACGTGCGCTTCGTGCCTGGCAGGTCGCGTGAATGCCTGCCAATTCAACGAGACACTCGGTGTGCAGCGCAACGGTGCCATGTCGGACTATATCGTGGTGCCCTGGCAGAAGGTAATCTCGGCCGAGGGTATCTCGACGCGCGATGCGGCGCTGATCGAGCCGATGAGTGTCGGTTTCCATGCCGTGGATCGTGCCCAGGTAACGGACCTCGATACGGTGATGGTGATCGGTTGCGGAATGATCGGTGTGGGTGCTATCGTGCGTGCTGCGCTGCGCGGTGCGACGGTGATTGCTGCCGATATCGACGACGAAAAGCTGGCTTTGGCCAAGCAACTCGGTGCCAAATACACGGTCAATACGCTGCAGGAAAATGTGCATGAGAAGCTCCAGGCGCTGACCTCAGGTCACGGGCCGAACGTGGTGGTGGAGGCCGTCGGTTCGCCCATTACCTACGTTATGGCGGTCGATGAGGTGGCCTTTGCCGGTCGTGTAGTCTGCATCGGCTATGCCAAGAGTAATGTGGAGTTCCAGACCAAGCTCTTCGTGCAGAAGGAGCTCGATATCCGCGGTTCGCGCAACGCCATGCCCTCGGACTTCCGTGCCGTGATTCGCTTTATGAACGAAAATCCCGACTTCCCGAAGGATCAGCTGATCTCGGCTGTTGCCACGCCCGAGACGGCGCATGAGGTGATGAAGACCTGGGCCGAAGCACCGGGCAAGGTGTTCCGTATCCTCGTGAAGTTTTAAGCGAAAGGCGATAAAGGCGCGAAGGGTGAAAAGGGCGTGAAGGGTCAAAACGACTTCAACTTTTTCCTTTAACGCCCTTTATGCCTTTTCCGCCCTTAATAACCCTTAAAATAAAGCAAGGCTGTCCAAAACCTGGACAGCCTTGCTTGTTGGGATAGATGTCTTGTTAATAGATGGCTTGTTTGCCTGTGCCATGACAGTTGAAACAACGACCTGAACCATTGCAGGAGGGACATTTGTCGTGGTATCCCGAGTAGGGGTTGTATTTCCATCCCGTACCGTTGCAACTGCTGCAGCCTCCGCCGCCACCGCAGTATTTACAACGCTCATCCCTATGGCTCGAGCCTTCGTGGTTGTGATAATGGCTGTTGCTCGAACTGCCACTGTTGTATCCACCGCCATTGCCGGAATAGCCTTTGACTTTAGGGATTAATACGTCATATTCCTGCTTGGATATAGGAATGTCATATATAGCTCCATTTACATTAATATAGGACCAATCTAGCGCTATATGCAGAATGACGTTGCTATTGCTGGAATATATGCCAGGTATACCGCCCTTAAATACCCACTTTGTGTCATCAACATATTGCCTTGTAAAACCATATACATTACCTGTAGCACCGTCATATACAGTAGCTTTCCAATCGCCGTTGTTGATAGATGTTCTCACACTGGCTACACGACCTTTCTCATCTTTATAGCAGATATATCTATTGACATCATCCGGCATAGTATTGGCTGCCGGAACTAAATGGGAGTTTCGGGCGTTGTTGTTGGCCGATCCCGTTCCATCAAAGGAAACATAGTCGCTGGAAATATAAAAACCATTAGGTCCTTGGACTTGGACAATACAATAGTAGGTATGTTTGCCCTCTTTTAGATGCAACTCACTATTGGGGATAAATAGTCGAGTGTCTTCGTAGATGCTATCATCATAGCGTGGCGTTAAGTTTTTTGAAGTACAAACATCTCCTCCAGTAGTGCAATAACGGCCGTTTGTATCTTTGTGGCCGACATTTTTCGGAATTTCAATGTATGCAATAGCCTTCAGTTGTACGCCTTTGAACCCAGATAGTTGAATCTCTAAATGAATATACATTCCTTTTTTCCCATCTCGAACAGCTCCATGCTCCAACCAAATTTTATTGATAGAGCCTGATTGGGCAAAGGCTATACCTGCGGTTGTGAGGAGCAGGGTGAGTGAAAGTAAAAATCGTTTCATAGTTTCGTAGAAAAAAATAGGAGCAACCGACAAACAACCTTGCCGTACTGCTCCTTGTGCGTTTCCGTTAATTGAAGAAGATGTAGAGTCCGACCATTACCAGGATCAGGGCGATCCAGAGGCCTGCCACCAGCACACCCGTCTTCTGGCGCTCCACCTTGTCGAAGAGTTCCGTACCCTCCTCCATGGGCGAGTGGTCGAAGTGCGAAATGAGCATCATGCACAGCACGAGCAGCACCCAGAGGTAGAACGAAAGCAACATGAAGTGGGGCTTGGGTAGTCCTGCGGGCCATGCCCAGAGGTACATCACGCCCGTTGCGATGCTCAGGAGTGTACCCACGGTGAGGGTAAAGTTGGCGGCACGCTTCGTTGTCCGCTTGTAGAAGACGCCCATCACGAAGACGGCAGCCATCGGCGGCGCGATGAAACTCAACACCGATTGGAAGACATTGAAGAGGTTCAGCCCCTTAATCGAGTCGATGGCCACGCAAATCACCACCGAGAGGATGGCACCCACGATGGTCACCACCTGGCCCATGCGGATAATCTCGCGGTTCGAGGCCTGGGGGTTGAACTTCTTGACATAGATATCCATCGTGAAGACCGTACTCAGGGCGTTGAGGGCCGAGCCAATCGTGCTGACCAAGGCGGCCGTCAGTACGGCCAGCACCAGCCCCACCATACCGGCCGGGAAGAGGTTCTTGACCATCGTCATATAGGCCTCGTCGGGGTTGGCCAACGTGGGGTAGAGGGCGAAGCAGATGATACCCGGCAGGATATAGAGAGGCACATCCAAAATCTTCAACCAGCCCGTGAAGTTGGTGCCGAGCTGCCCCTCACGCAGGTTCTTGGCCGCTAGGACGGGTTGCACCATCGACTGGTCGGTACACCAGAACCAGATGCCCGAAATGGGGTAGCCGAGCAGGATGGGCAGCCAGGGGAAATCGACATCCGAATTGGGGCGGAACAGCACCCAATAGTCGGCCGGCGTGCGGGCAACGAGTTCGTCGATGCCGCCCAACTTATTCAGTCCGGCAATGACAATCGTCGCCGAGACGAAAATCAGCAGCAACATCTGATAGACATTCGTATAGGCCACCGCCTTCAGTCCGCCCAGCATCGTGAAGAAGGCCGAGATGGCCAGCAGGATGAGGGCCGATTGCCACATCGGGATATCGAAGACCTGGCGAATCAGCACACCGCCCGCGAAGAGCGTGAGGGCCAGCCACGAGATAAGCACCGTGACCATCGTGTACCAGGCCAGGATGTTGCGTGTCGATTGGCCGAAACGCTTGCCCATAAATTCGGGAAGGGTCGATACCTTCGACCCCAAATAGCGCGGGGCAAAGACAAAGGCCAACAGGCAGATGAAGATGAAGGCGTACCAGGCGAAGTTACCCGATACGATGCCGGTCGTGAAGCCGGCCGATGCCGAGGCAATCAGCATCGAGGGGCCTACGTTGGTCCCCCACATCGAGAAGCCGATGTGGTACCAGCGCAGCGAATTTTCGGCCAAGAAGAGCGAGCTGCCCCTCTTGCGTTGGGTGCTGGCCCAGATGCCGATGGCAAAGAGGATGAGGAAGTAGCCAATCAGGATTCCCCAATCCAGCCCTTGCAGGTAGTTAGCGTTAATCATAGATTATCTGTTAAGGTTGGTTAGTTTCGTTTAGCGGTACTTCTCGACAATCTTCAGGGCCTGGTCAATCTCCCCCTCGTTCTTGAAGTCCATCGAGAGCAGCATGCCCTCGGCGCCCACGTTGTCCAGGAGCGGCTCCAACTCGTCGAGCGTAATCCAGTTCGCCTCGACGGACTTACCGCCCGCCTTGATGCGACGATAGAGGTCGTACCATTTCTTGTCGCCACCCTGCGGCTCACCCACCCCCGGGGTCCATTGGATGGCTTTCAGCTCCTCAATCTCCAAGAGGGCATCGAGGTGGCGAATCGCCCCCACGCCGTCGAGGTGGTAGAGCGTGTAGTCCAGCTTTTGGCACTGCTCGCGGATGAAGGGCTGCACAAAACGGCGGTAGTCCTCCTCCGAAATCATAATCGAAATATCGCTCTGGAGCTTGCTCACGCGGCCCGGACCCCAAATCGAGAAGTAGCAGAAGGCCATGCCGTCGTCCTCGCGGATGATATCGTACAACTCGTCATAGACCTTGAAATAGATCTCATTGACCTGCCTCAGCTGATGCTCCAACAATTCGGGTTGAATCATCGTGTCGAGCAACACGTTGTCCGTGCCACGCAGGGCGGCCAACACATCGAGGCCCTCCATCAGGTCGGGCATGCCGACGTAGTAGTTGCCACAGGCCAGCTTTTTCGAGGCCTTCAGCAGCTCCTTGTGGAGCTTCCAGGCGGGATTCTCGGGGTCGAACAGAATATCGTCACCCACCGCGTCGGCCGGATGAATCCAAATCGTATCTTCGCCCCCCTCCAGCCGTCCGCCGAGGATGGCGGCCAGCGAACCCGGGCCTAATTGGGTGTTGGCCACGGGCAGAATATCGGCCTTGAGCGAGGAGTGGGCCACATAGTGGTTCAGCTCCTCGGCACGCCATGCGGGGTCGAACCAACGCTGGTTCATATCCTTCGGAGCGGTAGGGGCAGCCACCTCGGCATGGGGCGTAACGCCCGCTTGCAGATGCTCCCACATAGTCAGTACGCACCCCTTGTGTTGCCACCAGGCGAGGTAGTTCTCTTTCGATTGCTCCCAATTCTGTTTCCAAGTCTGCATCGTTGTATCTGCTTAAAAAGTGAATCCTTTGAAATTTTCGTCGATACGAAGCACCTCCCGCTTCGTGAAATCCATCTCGTCGGTGTGCTGCGGGTCGAGGTCGGGGTAGAGGGCGATTTCGGCCCCCTCCTTGACATAGAGCGGCATCCGCTCCAGCGGACACTCCACACCCTTCAGCCAACGGCCACCCTCGAAACGCTCACCGGTGAAGAAATCGACCCAGCGGCCCTCCGGCAGATAGACATCGCGTTTGTCCTCGCTGTTCATCACCGGAGCGACCAAGAACTGCGAACCGAAGTAGTACTCGTCGTCGATGTGCCATACCTGGCGGTCGTCGGGGTGGTGCATCATAAGGGCGCGCACCATCGGGTAGCCCGTCTCGGTGGTCGTACGGGCCTCCTCCAGGATGTAGGGCAGCAGGCGATAGCGCAACTTCCACCAACGCTTGACGATGGGGGCGATGGCGGGGTAGTGCCACGGTTCACGCTTGAACGAACCGTGGTAGCGCATGTGCGAGGTGAAGACACCGAACTGCGTCCAGCGCACATAGACCTTCTCGTCGAGGGGCGAGTTCATGAAGTTGGGCAGCGAGTGGAAGCCCGGCACATCGTGGCTCCAGAAGCCGAAGCCCGACAGACCGAAGTGCAGACCGCCCTTCACCGAGCCGGCCATGCCGTCCCAGGTCGAGGCCGAGTCACCGCCCCAATGCAGCGGGTAGCGTTGGCATCCGGCCCAGGCCGAGCGGGCCCAGACGATGCCGTCACCCGTCACCTCCTTGGTGATTTCGTAGGCGGCCTTCTGATAGAGCAGGGCGTAGAGGTTGTTCAGCTCCTCGGCCTTCATGCCGTAGTAGTCGGCATCCATGTGGATATTCTCGCCAAAGTCGGTCTTGATGCAGACCACACCCTTGTCCAACAGCTCCTTCAAAAGCCCCTTGTACCAGGCGGTGGCTGCGGGGTAGGTGAAGTCAATCGTGCCGGCATAGTCCAGGGTCGAGAAGTTCGAACCCTCGCTGCGCTCCTGCTCCTTCGTCAGGGGGGCGATGTAGCGGTTCGCCTTCGCCTCGTGAATCTGCTCGGCCCCCTCGGCCACATAGGGCAGCTGCCAGAGCGATACGCGGTAGCCATCCTCCTTCAGCCCCTTGAGGAATCCTTCGGGGTCGGGGAAGCGTTCGGGGTTGAACTTCCACTCGCAGAGCCAATCGGTGCGGAACCAACCCGTGTCGAGGTGAATCACATCGCAGGGGTACTTCTCGCGGCGCAGGCGGTCGCAAATCTCCTGCACCTCGTCGGCCGAGAAGTAGGTCATGCGGCTCATCCAGATACCGAAACTCCAGGTGGGCGGCAGCGACGGGAAGCCCGTCAGCGTGCGGTAGTTGTAGAGGATGCGCTCCGGGGTCGTGCCACCGATGAGGAAGGCATCAATCGTGGGCGACTCGTAGAGGAACTGCACCGAGCGGGTCGAGTGGTCGGCCAACGAGAGCTTGCAGTAGTTGCTCGTGTGGTAGAAGACACCGTAGAGCCGGCTCGAGAGGTAGAAGGGGATATTCTTGTAGGCACGGCGGTTGTTTACCCCCTGCCCGTCCTGGTTCTTGAGGTAGAAGGTACGCCCCGAAAGGTCTATCTTCGTAAAACGCTCACCCGTGCCGACAAAGCACTCGTCGGGGCGGCACTCGAACGAGAGGGTCGCGCGGTCGGTTCGGTCGTCGGTGGTGCAGAAGGCGAGCGGCAGGGCATCGTAGCGCGGGGGCGAGAAGTGGTCGTAGGCCGACAGACGCACCGGCTTCGACGGGTTGCCGTCGGGGTAGAGCGTCAGGTCGATGGTGGGTTGCGGGGCGGGTTGCAGGTCGCTCCAGAAGTCAATCTCGGCCTCCTTGAGGTTCAGCTCGCCACGGACTGTACCCTTTGCATCGTGAAAACGCCACACATCGTCCGTAAAGGTGGCCGAGAGGGGCATCTGCTTGACTGAAGGGGCGTAGGCAAGCATCTCGCTTTCGTCCGAGGGGGCATGGCCGTCGGTCGAGAGGAAGAGGCGAACGACCTCCTCGCCATAGGCACGCAGGATGAGCGTGTAGGTGAGCTGCCCGGCCTGCTCGTCGGCCGCCATATCGGCTGCCAACAACTGCTTCTGAAAAGGCACTTGCAGGTGAATATCGCCATCAATGACCTCGACCGAGGTGGGCTTGTAGGCCTTCCAAAGGGCCTCGTTACGCCCCAGCTCGGGGTCGAAATCCAGAAAATCGAAAAGATGATAGTTGGTCTGTTTCATCGTCTATTGATTGGGTTTTGTGTGTTGATTCTATTGCATGGCTACTTGCGCATCGGGGCCGTTCTTGCCCTCGAACTTTATCTTCGGCCCCGGGTTGTTGAATCCGAACGAGTCGGGAATCTCGCACCAATTGTCCCGAATCGTGTAGCCGTCGGTCGCGGCATCGAGGTAGATGCAGAAACCGCGGTCGTTGGTGGCGTAGGGGGCCTTGGTGGGGGCGTAGATGATGTTGTGTGCTATGAGCGATTTGGGTTGGTTCGAGAGGGTGTAGATGCCGCCCGTGTCGTAGAGCTGGCGGGCATAGTCGCGCACCGTGTTGTGGGTGATGCGGTTGCGCTTCATCCCCGTCTTGTGTTTCGTCCAGCCCCAGCCGACGGCAATGGCCGAGTAATTGACCCCGGAAACCGTGTTGGCGTAAATCTCCGTATCGCTCACATAGCCGCAGCCGATGCCGACCGCACCCCAATCCTCGCGTGTGCAGTTCGTGATGGTGTTGCGGGCGATGCGCAGGTGGCTGCAGAAGCCCTCCTCGGCACCGATTTGGTGGTAGGGGATGTGGACCTCGGTCGGCCCCTCGCCAAACGAGCCGGCCAACAGGGCCGTGCCGCCGATGTTGCGGAAGAGGCAGTTCTCGACCTCGGCATGGTGTACGTTTGAAGCCAGGTCAAGCCCCGTGGCACCGAGGGCGACAAACGAGCAGCCCTCGAAACGGATGTGGCGGGCGTTGCGCACCGAGACGGCCGCATCGGGCCGCACGAGCCAGGCCTGGTTCTCGAGGTTCTTATCCCACGCAAAGCCCTCCTTTTCGTAGAGCTTGTAGCCGTCGATAAAGGGGAAGCCCCCTTGCAGGGTAACGTGACCCTCCGTCGAGGGGCGATTCCAGGCCGTATCGGCAAAGGTGAGGCCCTCGAAATGAAGATGCTCCACCGCCTTTTTGTCGGCCCCCTCGATGGTCATCAGCCGCTCCAGGAGGGGTATATAGACCGTCGTTTGGTTGGGGTCGATGGCGGGGTCGGCGGCGTAGAGGTAGATGCGGCCCGTCGAGCCATCCTGCCACCACTCGTAGTCCGTGTCGAGCAGTTCGCGGGCATTCATCAGCATATAGGAGGAGTTGCCCTTCTCCTCGCCGATGACTGGTTGGGGCCAGGGGTGTTCAAATTCGAGGTAGCTTTCGGGTTCGAGGAAGGAAACGATGGCCTCCTCGCCCTCGTAGCGCATCTCCTTCACGCGCAGGATAGCCGTGGCCCATCGTTGATGTACCATCATCTCTAACCCCTCGGCCGCCTCCAACCCTGCGATGGCGGGCTTCGGAATGGTGATGGTGCGCGCCTCCTTGTCGAAGGTAATCATCCGCTCCATCTTCCCCTCACCGAATTGGTTGGCGCGGAAGAGCTTGCCGCCAAAGCCCCACAGCTGGCGCACAAGGAGCGGCCGCGCATGGATTTTCGGAGCCTCGGTTACCCAGCAGTTGCCCTCCCGATGCCAATCGGAGAGGGGAAGGCTGCCCACGATAAAGACCTTACCTTCGGCCCCCTCGGTGGCTTTGAGCGTGGTGGGCGAAAGTTCCGTGCCGCTATCCTCGGGGCGGATGTAGAGCGGTCGGTCGAGCGTGTAACGCCCCGCCTCGAAGCAGATTTCGATGCCCCCCGTGGTGCGTGCATCGGCCGTGCGCCGCCATTCGCGGGCCATCTTCAGGGCCGCATGCGGGGTGCGCAAGGGATCTTCTTGGGTGCCGGCAGCGCGGTCGTTGCCCGTGGGCGAAAGATAGATGCTTCCCGCCATCAGCAGGCTCGGCACGCAAAGTCCGAAAAGAAGGGTCATCAGTCGTTTCATATACCTATTTTTTATAAACAAACAAAGGTAACGAAAAAAGTGGAAAGTTGAAAACGGAAAGTTGAAAATCGAGCATTACCACCTCCAAGCATACGCCCTCGCCTTGTGGGTCTTTATAGCCCCATTCCTGCCGATTATTATCGATGCGATAAAAGAGCATCGTTATATAGCTTTGAAAATCTGCCGTTTGTGAAGGATCTTTTTTGATTTCAAAGGAAATCCGCTACGGTCGATAGCACCACCCGGGAGCGAAGCGACCAAGCCCTCCCTTTCCCAACAGGGAGGGTTTGGGAGGGAATGTAAGTATAAATCTTTCTTTATTAGAAGTGTCATCCTCCCTTCTGCCTTGTTTTCAGCCTTTTGTGCCACTGAAGGTGGCTTGACGACAAACGGAATCCACCTCCAAGCACACGCTTGGAAAGGTGGATACCGCTTGTCGTAAAACAGTTGCCCTTTGGCAACCAAAAGGCTGCTATACTTTGCCACACCAACGCTTCTCACCGATTTTTAATCTTTAATTTTCAATTCTTGATTTTTATAATTATATTTGCTTGATAAATTGCAATCAACATCAAAAAAAACCAATAACACTATGAACGAAATCCTCGAAAAACTCTTTACCTGCATTGAGTTCGGTAAAATCAACACTGCTTCGCCCTATCCGCCCCAGATGCGCGGCCAGGAGGGTGCCATGGAGCTTACGAAACAGGCCCTCGATGCCGGTATTGCCCCCTCGGAGATTATGGATTCGGCCCTGATTCCCGCCATGACGCGAGTGGGCCAGAAGTTCACCGAGGGCCAGGTTTTTGTGCCGCAGATGCTCCTCTCGGCCAAGGCCATGAATGCCGCCCTGACCCACATCAAACCCTTCTTCCAGTCGGGCGAGGTGAAGCGCAAGGGTACCTTCATCATCGGTACGGTCTTTGGCGATTTGCACGACATCGGTAAGAACCTCGTCTGCATGATGGTCGAGGGTGCCGGTTGGGAGGTTGTGGACCTCGGCGTGGATGTGTCGGCCGAGAAGTTCCTCGCCGCCCTCGAAGAGCATCCGGGCGCACATATCGGCCTTTCGGCGCTGCTGACGACGACGATGACCAACATGAAGAGCATCATCGACAAGGTGCATGAGACGCATCCCGAGGTGAAATTCATTGTCGGTGGCGCACCCGTTTCGGCCGAGTTTGCCCAGGAGATCGGAGCCGACGGCTATGCGGCCGACCCGCAGGACGATATCAAGATTCTGGAGAGCTTCCTGAACGCTTAATCGCTTAAGAGCCAATAATATGAAAAAGTGGATTGAGGAGGTGAAGGCCTCCTCCAAGCGCGTGGCCGTACCCATCATGACCCACCCGGGCATCGAGTACATCGGTAAGACGGTGCGCGATGCGGTGACCGATGGCGCGGTCCATTTTGAGGCCATCAAGGCCCTGGCCGACCGTTACCCTTCGGCCGCCTCGACGGTCATCATGGACCTCACGGTCGAGGCCGAGGCCTTCGGTGCGAAGATTCTGATTCCCGAAAACGAGATTCCGACCGTCACCGAGCGATTGGTTTCGGATGCCGCCTCGGTGGAGGCGTTGGCCGTGCCGACACTCGATGCAGGACGTGTTCCCGAATTTTTGAAGGCCAACCGCCTCTCGGTGGAGCAGATTGCCGACCGCCCCGTCTTTGCGGGCTGTATCGGCCCCTTCTCGCTGGCCGGTCGTCTGTACGACATGAGCGAAATCATGGTGGCGATTTACATCGAGCCGGATGTGATTATGACCCTCTTGGATAAGTGTACGGCCTTCCTGATTGACTACTGCAAAGCCCTGAAGGCAACGGGCGTAGCGGGTGTTGTGATGGCCGAGCCGGCTGCCGGTCTGCTCTCCGACGAGGACCACATGGTCTATGCCACGCCCTATGTGAAGCAGATTGTCGATGCCGTGCAGGACGACGACTTTACGGTCATCCTCCACAACTGCGGCAACATGGGCCAATGTACCCACGCCATGGTGGAGTGCGGGGCGCGTGCCTTGCACTTCGGCAACCTGGTCGATATTCCGCAGGCCCTGCAAGAGGTGCCGGAGGAGATGCTCGTGATGGGCAATCTGGACCCTGTGAATGTGATTCAGCAGGCTACGCCCGAGGCGGTGATGGCTGCTGCGACCGACCTGCTGGAGAAGACCGCCACGGCGAAAAACTTTGTCCTCTCGACCGGTTGCGACCTGCCGCCCGAGGTCCCCGAGGCGAATATCAAAGCCTTCTTTGAGGCGGTGGAGCGTTTCAACGCACGATAGCGATGCGGAGTTTCCATGCCTATCGTTACCCCTTGAGCGAGGTGCTTCCCTCGCTCGAGGAATTGGCTGCTCACCTTCACATGGAGGGTGACGAGGAGCACCCCGCATATGGCTATATGAGAGAGCGGCTTGCGGAGCTTACCTCAAGTGATTTGGAGGCGGTGGGAGGCTACGTTGTCGGTCGGGTCGAGCGGGCCGATGTGGCGGCCGGAGAGCTGACGGTTTCGGGCAGTCGATTTGCAGTCGGCAGCCAGGTGTGCGGCTATTTGAAGGAGGCCGAAGAGGCGGCCCTCTTCCTCTGCACGGCGGGGCCTTTGTTCTCGGACGAGGCACACCGCCTGAACGACGAAGGGGAGTTCTTGGAGTCCTACATCATCGACACAATCGGGTCGCTCACGGTGGAGCATGCCATGGATAAGATTCATCGGGCGTTGGAGGAGGAGCAGGCCGCGCGCGGGGTGAAGATTACGAATCGTTACAGCCCGGGCTATTGCAATTGGCCGCTGAAGGACCAACGGCTGCTCTTCGCCTTTGTGGGGGAGAACCCGACGGGCATCCGCTTGAGCGAGAGTTGCCTGATGCACCCCATTAAGTCGGTGAGCGGCATCATCGGCCTCGGCCGCGAGGTCCGCAAACGCCCCTACGGCTGCGCCATCTGCCAAAACAAAACCTGCATTTACAGACGACTGGTGCAGAAGGGGTGAAAATGTAGAATGTAGAATTTAGAATTTAGAATTTAGAATTAAAAATAGAATTCAGAATTAAGCATTTCGAATTCAACTTGTTTCTTGTCGGTTGTGAGTTGTAATTTGTGCCGATTATGAAGAGATTTTTGCTGTCGTTGGGCTTCCTGTTGGGTGTGCTTTGTGCAAGCGCGCAAATCGCTGAACCGGAATATGTTGGACAGGCCTATGCGCTGCTGCAAAATGGTGAGCGCGTAGCGTTAAGTTCCGAAATTGGCTATGTGTCTGTTAAAACAGATGCGACAACGCATGGGGCTACATCTCGACATAATATTTGGAATATCTTCTATCCTTTATTGTTTGGAAGTAGTTATTCTGTATCACAATCGTCTAGCAACTCTGTCGATTATCTGAATGTTTCAGGGCTGAACTCATCGGCTTTTTTGCGTGTTAGAGAGCCTTTCACTATTATTTTGCGCCTTGAGAGTAATGAGTATCTTCCCGAAACGCAAATGAAGGTTGTGCGGTTTGTGTCGGATGATGGTGTGCGCCGAGCGCACGCGGGTTCCGGTGTCCCGTTCCAAGCTGTCAAGGTGGGGAAATCATCTTACCAAATCACGCTCGATAAGCCGTTCTATGGTGAGTATGGTGTTGTGTTTAAGAATGATATGAACGCGATACTGACTTTCTCGTTGGGCTATTCGGATGATGAGGTGCGCTCGTATGTAAAGCCGTTTCTTGAGCCTGGTTCGGTAGAGATGATACGCTATACTTCAGCCAATTCGTTTGATATATTCGATGTGGATAAAGGCGAATATGTTGAAGATAAAGAGTTTGCGGCAAACTATGGTTGGGGTTTTCTGAATCGTATAGAGGCGGAATATAGTCAGCAGAAAAAGGCTTTGGCTAAAGCAAATAAGGCTTTCAAGAAGGCACAGCGCAAAGCGATGCGTGTGCAAACGAAAAATTAACGGGTGTGATGTTACTGATGGCGGGTATTTTGGCCGTGTGTGCCGTGTTGGTGCGCTTGCGGCCGCAGTGGATTAATGTGCTGTCGGACGAGGACCGCAAGCGGATGGAGCCCGGAAAGACGGGCCGCGTGGCCTTTTGGGGGCTGATGCTCACGGCGTTGGTGCTGTTGGTTCTCTATGCCGTCGGGGTGCGCCATGAGCTGGTCCCTATCTTTGTTGTTGCCCCGGGTGCCATTATCACGGCTACGCTGATTCAATGTTCCCTGCCGAAGAAATAGAATTTTTCGGTGCGAAATTTTGTTAATTCCATTTTTCGCCCTATATTTGCACACCCTTTCGGAACAAAACGACCGAAAACGGGAAAACGGAGAGGTGGGTGAGTGGCTGAAACCACCGGTTTGCTAAACCGACGTACCTGATTAGGGTACCACGAGTTCGAATCTCGTCCTCTCCGCAAAAGGGCAAACGAACGATTTGCACGGCTTCTGCATCAGCAGAAGCTTTTTTTGTTTTAAGGCGATGCCATGCTTGCATAGGCTATCGCCCTAAAACAAAAAAATAGCTCCCAAAGGGAGCCGTGCAAAACATCGTTCGTTTGGCTTTTTGCAAGGATGCCTCCGGCAGGAAAGAGAAAGGCGTCACGGAGCGAGCTTTCAGCTCGCGCAGTAGCCAATCTCGTCCACCACCCTCACTTCTGCATCCTTGCAAAAAGCTACCCCTTTTGCGGAGAGAGTATAGACAATCCACCCCAACCCCTCCTTTGATAAGGAGGGGCTTGAGAAGCGGCCCCGCGGGAGCGAAGAGAAAGGCAACTAAAGGGCGATAAGGGCATAAAGGGCGTAAAGGGCAATAAAGGGCGATAAAGAAAAAACTTTCGCGCCTTTCTCCGCCTTTTCCGCCCTTGCTGCCTTTGCCGCCTTTGCCGCCTTTTTCGCAATGGTCGGTGCGGTTTGCCGAAAAAAGTTTCAACTTTCAATTTTTAACTTTCAACTTTTTTCTTTATCTTTGTAAAGATTATACCTAAACCTACTAGAATGATAAAACTTTTTTCGCGCGCGCTTGCGTGTGTGTGCGCCTTGTGGTGTACCTTTTCCGTAGCCGATGCACAGACGATGACCGACCGTCTGGCGGCCGCGCAAACCCCCTTTACGATGCCTTTTGAGGAGGTGCTGGCGGAGATGGAGGGCCTCTTTGATGTGAAGTTCGATTGCCGCAACTTCGACCCCAAGAGCCTCACGCTCGACTTTGCCGCCTCGCGCATTCGTCCCTACTCGTTGGAGGAGACCCTGCGCAATGTTTTGATGCCCCTCGATTTGAAGTGGGAGCAGAACGGTCGCACGATTCGCATCCAGCCCTACGAGTACCACCGCCGCGTGCCGGCAGATGGCGAGAAGCTCCTCGCCTGGCTCTCGGCCAAGTACCAAAACCGCGCCGAGTGGGAGCAACGAGCCGAAGCGGTGAAGCAGGATGCCTTGCAGATTCTCAACCTCGACCCCTTTGTGCGTGGTCTGAAAAAGGATGGTGCCGTCTATCAGGGTGAGGTGACCAAGCACGCGGGCTACACGACCCAAAATTTTGCCCTCGAAACCCTCCCGGGCCTCTATGTCTGCGGTACGATTTACGCCCCCGCAGCGAAGGCCAAGGCCAAGACGAAGCGTCCGCTGATTATCTCGCCGGCGGGTCACTGGCCCGAGGCGCGCTATCGTGCCGACCAGCAGTATCGCATGGCCACCTTTGCCCGCATGGGTGCCGTGGCGGTCGATATGGATATCGTCGCCTGGGGCGAGTCGGAGCATCAGCTCGGCATTGAGGCCCACCAGGCCCCCTACGCCATGCAGGTGCAGGTCCTCTGGTCGAAGGTGGTGACCGATTGGATTTTGGCCACGCGCACCGATGTCGATGTAAACCGCATGGCCGCCACGGGCGGTTCGGGCGGTGGTACGCATACGCTCATGATTGCACTCGTGGATGGCCGTTTCTCGGTGCTGGCCCCCGTGGTACACCTCGTGTCGCACTTCGATGGCGGTTGCCCCTGCGAGAGCGGTCGTCCCGTGGCGTTGGCTGCGGGTGGTTCGGCGATGCCGGAGTTGCTGGCCGCCGTGATGGCTCCGAAGCCCGTGCTGACCGTCTCGGACGGGGGCGACTGGACCCACACCTATCCCACGCTCGAGCAGCCCTACCTGCACCGCATCTGGGGCTTCTACCGGGCCCAGCACAACCTCCGCAATGCCCACTTTGCCGACGAAAGACACGACTACGGCCCGAATAAGCGCATGGCCGTCTATCGTTTCTTTGCCGACCACCTCGGTCTGGACTTTACGCAGGTGAATGAGGAGCAGGTGACCCTCCAGCCGCACGAGGCGTTGCAGACCTTCCGTGGCAACCTGCCCGAGGGGGCGATTCGCTCGGCCGCAGAACTCGAAACATTGATTAAAACCCTGAAATAATGAAAAGACTGATTTTGTTCGGTGCAGCCGTGGCGATGTTGTGCGCCTGCACCAAGAGCGAGGAGCGCATCTACCGCGTCGAGGTGGAGGCTCCGCGCACGGATTGCCCCGTGGTGATTGCGGATGTGCCGGCCTGGGCCGAGAGCGTTGTGGTGACGGCCGAGGGCGAGGAGATTCCCTCGCAGCTGGATAAGTGCCTCGCAGAGGCCGCCTTTGTGGCCGATGTGGAGGGGGTGAAAGAGTTTTCGGTGACCTTCTCCGAGAAGCCCTCGACGACGATCTATGCGCCCCGCACGAATGCCCAGATGTGGTGGAAGACGGGCGACGAGGCGAACCCCTACGAGGAGAAAGATACCCTCTTCTCGTTCAAGGACGATATGTATCGCAAACTGCACCACCACGGCCCCGCCATCGAGTCGGAGTGGGGTGCCTACCGTGTCTATTTCGACAAGAAGCAGACGATTGACACCTACGGCAAGAAGAAGCCCCAGCTCGAGCTGCGCCAATCCATGTGGTACTCGACCCCCGAGCAGCTGGCCGAGGGCTTCGGCCACGACAACCTGCGTGTCTTCGGCTCGATCGGTGTCGGCGTGCTGAAGGGCTGGGACGACGAGGCGAAGCAGATGATTCACATCTCGGACTTCAAGCGTCGTGAGGCCCGCGTATTGGCCAAAGGCCCCGTGCGTGCCATTATGGAGATGGAGGTCGAGGGGTGGAACTACTCGGGCAAGGAGCTGAACATGACCTCGCGCTATACGATTTATGCCGGCCACAGCGATGTGGTGGTCGATAACTTCATCGAGGGCGACTTCGCGGGGCTGAAGTTCGTGACGGGCGTGATGAAGATGCTCGAAACGCAGTCCATCAAGGAGGAGCGTGCCGTGGCGCAAATCGGTACGGACCACCCCGAGAACGACTACGAGAAGTGGCCGAAGGAGACCGTCGCGCTGGCCGTGGCCCTGCCCGACGAGGTGGAGATTCTCTCGGCCGAGGATGATGCGTTGAGCTACCTCTACCAGCTCACGCCCAATAGCGAGGGGCGTATCTCGTACCACTTCGATATGAATTGGCGCAAGAGCGCGTGGCTCGACAACCTCTCGGACGAGGAGCTACTGACCGACGTATTGGCCAAGGCCAAGGCGGCCGCCCGCCCCGTGAAGGTGGAGCGCGTGAAGTAACGAAACAACAACAATCAATCAACAATAAAAACTAAAACCAACATGAAGTTCAAACACACACTTCTTTTTCTGGCAGCTGCCGCGATGACGGCCTGCTGCTGTGGCGAGGCAGACAAGACGGCTGATGTCTATGCCGACCTGCCGTTCGAGATGCCCCGCGTGGAGCGTCCCGCCATTCCCGCCCGCGAGGCTTCGATTGTCGATTTCGGTGCCGTGGGCGATGGTATGACCCTCAATACGGAGGCCATCCAGGCCACGATTGACAACCTTGCCGAGCAGGGTGGTGGTAAGGTCGTCGTACCCGACGGCATCTGGTTCACCGGCCCGATTGTCTTGAAGGACAACATCGAGCTGAACCTCTCGAACCACGCCATGATTCTCTTCAGCCCCGACCAGTCGCTCTATCCGCTGACGGAGATTATCTTCGAGGGTCTGAATACCTGGCGTTTGCAGTCGCCCATCTCGGCCCGTGGCGTGAAGAACGTGGCCATCACCGGTGGGGGTGTGATTGACGGTAGCGGCGATGCCTGGCGCATGGTCAAGCAGAGCAAGGTGACCGAGTCAGCCTGGAAGAAGCTCGTTGCCGGCGGCGGTATCGTCGATGGTACGAATTGGTTCCCCACCGAGAGCTACTACCTCGGCCAGAAGAGTGCCACGGACCAGAACGTGAACGAGAACATGACCAAGAAGGAGGATTTCGAGCCGATTCGTGACTTCCTGCGTCCGGTGATGGTGGCCATCCACAACTGCGAGAACGTGCTGCTCGAGGGCGTTACGTTCCAGAACTCGCCCTGCTGGACGATTCACCCCGCCATCTGTACGAACCTGACCATCGACGGCATCACGGTACGTTGCCCGGCCTATGCCCAGAATGGCGACGGTGTGGATATCGAGTCGTGCAAGAATGTGCTGATGATTAACTCGTCGGTGGATGCCGGTGACGATGCCATCTGCCTCAAGAGCGGTAAGAACGAGGATGGCCGCAAGCGCGGTATCCCGTGCGAGAATGTGGTGGTCGATAACTGCATCGTCTTCCACGGCCACGGCGGTTTCGTTGTGGGTAGCGAGATGTCGGGCGGTGTGAAGAACGTGAGCGTTCGCAACTGCACCTTCTCGGGTACGGATGTCGGCCTGCGCTTCAAATCGACGCGCGGTCGCGGTGGTGTCGTAGAGAACATCTTCATCGAGAACATCACGATGAACAACATCCTGACGGACGGTCTGCTGTTCGACCTCTTCTATGGTGGTAAGTCGGCCTCGGAGGCGTTGGCCGATGGCGACGAGGGCGAGGCTTCGGATATGCCCGCAAAGCCCGTCGATGAGACGACCCCCGCCTTCCGCAACATCAGCATCAAGGATGTTCGTTGCAACGGCGCACGTCGTGCCATGCTCTTCAACGGTCTGCCGGAGATGAACGTGGAGAATGTCGAGGTGGAGAACGCATACTTCTACACGACGACCGGTGCGCAGATCAACGAATCGACCAATGTCGAGCTGAAGAATGTGACCATCGTGCCGAAGCAGGGTGTGCCTCTGGCCATCAACAACGCCAAGCAGGTCAAGGTCGAGAACTTCACCTGCCCCGAGAATATGGCCACGGCCCTCACGGTAACGGGTAGCCGCAACGAGCAGATTTCGATTCAGTCGGCCCAGATTAAGGCCGAGAACGCCCAGCTCTCGCCCAAGTCGGAGGGTAAGGTTGCCTTTAACTAACAGCGTGAATCCTAAAACTTTATACTTTAACTAACATGAAAAAACTATTTTATTTTCTGGCAGCCGCCGCGATGTTTGTCGGTTGCTCGGACGAGTACGATGATTCGGCCTTGAAGGGCGAAATCGACGACCTGAAAAACAAGGTGACCAACCTCGAACAGCAAATCAATGCGCTGAAGCAGGAGGCCCTGAAGATTAACGACGATATCGCCGCCATGAAGGCCATTGCCGACGGCATCGCCATTACGAAGGTGGATGCCAATGCCGATGGTGGTTATACGGTGACCTTCTCCAACGGCAAGAGCTTCACGATTGCCAACGGTCAGAAGGGTGACCAGGGTCCGCAGGGTCCCCAGGGTCCCCAGGGTGAGCCTTGTACGCCGATGATGCGCATCGACGCCGAGGGCTATTGGCAGGTGAGCTACGATGGTGGCTCGACGTGGGAGTATCCCGCCGGTGAGAAGGTTTCGGCCTTGGGTCAGACGGGTGCCACGGGCGACCAGGGCGCACAGGGTGCGCAGGGTGCTACGCCGATGTTGAGCGTCGATTCGGAGGGCTACTGGGTAGTCAGCTACGACGGTGGTGCAACCTACGAGCGCATGAAGGATGCTTCGGGCAACGACGTGATGGCCGTTGTCGCAGAGGGTACGGGCGACGTAAGCTACAAGTCGGTCTTCGAGTCGGTTGACTATTCGGCCGAGAATTCGACCCTGGTAGTGGTGTTGGCCGGTACGACCGAGCCGCTGGAGATTCCCGTAGGTGGCAAGGCCCTGGCCCAGCTCTATGCCGGTGAGAACCCCGTAGAGGATGTGCAGGTATTTGCCTACTCGGAGAAGAAGAGCTACACGGTGAAGGCCCCGACGGCCGATATGGTGAAGGTGATTGGCCAGCCCGATGGTTGGACCGTGATGCTGACCGATCTCACGCTCGATGTAACGGCTCCCGCTGCTGCAACGCGCGCTACGGCCGACTCGGCAACCGATGTTTCGCTGCTGGTTGTGATGAAGAACGGCCTGGCTACCGTACTGCGTATGCAGGTGAAGATCGACGGCACGGCCGTGGAGCCGGTTGCGCTGGCTACGCCCGTCGTTACGCTTGCCCCCGCCTCGGTTACGGCCGGTACGGAGCAGGCTGTGGTGGCCACCTGGGAGGCTGTTGCCAATGCCACCTCGTACAAGGTTTCGTTCAATGGTGCTGCCGCTACGAGCGTAACGGAGGCTACCTACACGATTGCCGCTGCGGATGTGAAGGCTCTGGCAAAGGGTGATTACAAGCTCTCGGTGGTGGCTGTTCCGACCGATGCCGCCTATACCGAGTCGGCTGCCGGTGAGGCTACGCTGACCGTGACGGAGGCCACGACGCCCCCTGCAACGGGTGATGTGAAGACCCTCTCGCTGATTGCTTCGGAGATGCATGAAGCCGGAACGACGGGTATCCCGAGTGGTTCGTCGGCTGTGGTTGCGATGGGTGCTACGGTGACCACCTGGAATTGGAATTCGATTGGCTTCGAGTCGCGTTTGGCTCTTACCACCAGCGGCCAGGCCGATGGCCAGAAGGTGCCTGTATTCTACCTCTATAAGACCGACAAGGTGCCTGATGGTACGCTGATTCGCAACACGACTCCGCTGGGTGAGATTCAGAAGATTACGATTACGCTCATTGACAACGGCGCGAAGAAGGGTAACCTCTTCACGATGACCGAGTCGGTGAATGGTACGTCGCAGACCGTGCTGTCGTCGAATGACAACGAGCAGGTGTGCGAGCATGTCTATACCTTCTCGGCCGGCAACAACGGTACCTTTACCTTTGCCAACAACTCGGATAACGATTGCAAGGTGCTTTCGTTTGTGATTGAGTACAAATAATAGTGTTCGTACACCATGAAACGCATACTATTATATATAATGCTCGCGGTGGGGGCGTTGTCGGTCGCTTGCTCGGATGAGTACGACGACTCGGCCCTGAAGAGTGATGTGGCCAACCTCGCCGAGCGCATTGCGGCTGTGGAGCAGGCTTTGCAGGGGCTGAACAGCGACCTGCGAAGCTATGCTTCGCTCCTCGATGCGATGCAGGGGGCAACCTACATTACCGCCGTGACGGAGCAGGGCGGCTTGGTGACCGTTACCTACAACAACGGCTCGACCTATACCCTTACGTCGGGTACGAAGGGCGAGACGGGCGATGTGGGCGTTGAGGGTCCCACGGGCGCGATGGGTCAGGTTGAAATGCCCCTGCTGAAGATTGATGCAACGGATGGTTGCTGGTATATTTCGTATGACAACGGCGGCAGCTGGTCGCAGCTGCTCGATGAGGCCGGAAATCCCGTGCAGGGCCTGGGTGATAAGGGCCAGACGGGCGAAGGCGGTACGGTGGGTGAGATGGGCGCAGCCCCCACGCTGGGCGTGGATGAGATGGGCTTCTGGACCATCGACCTCGGCGACGGCAACGGTCCGAAGCGCATCTTGAACCCCAACGGTGACCCGATTGTGGCCGACCCCGCGAAGCTCCCCACGAGCTACTTTACGCAGGCCGTCGTGAGCAACGACGGCACGATACTCGAGGTGACGCTCCTGACGGGCGATACGCTCTCGATTCCCATCGTGGGCGGAATCATCTTTGAGCTGACGGCCGAGGCGGTCGAGAGCTTTACGGTGAACCAGAGCCGCTCGTTTGCTCTCAAGCAGCAGGGCATCTCGGAGATTGCCATCGAGCGTCCCGAGGGCTGGCGTGTGAAGGTGGGCGAGCAGTCGGTGGATATCACCGCGCCGGCCTTTAAGAGCGAGGGCGATGTGACGCTCTATGCCTCGACCTCGAGCGCGCTGCTGAAGCTCGCCACGCTCCATGTGAAGAGCGAGGCGGCCGCTGTCGTGAAGTTCCCCGCCTCGGAGCAGGATGGCGTGTTGCGCGCCTTCCCGGGTGCCGAGGGTGGCGGTATGTACACCACGGGTGGCCGTGGCGGTAAGGTGGTCCATGTGACGAACCTCAACGATTCGGGTGCCGGTTCGCTGCGCGAGGCCCTCGATATGAACGGCCCGCGTACGATTGTCTTCGATGTCTGCGGTACGATTCAACTCCAGTCGGAGCTGCGCATCGGCAAGAGCGATGTGACGATTGCCGGCCAGACGGCTCCGGGCGACGGTATCACGATTGCCAACTACTCGGTGGTGGTCAATACGAACAACGTGATTATCCGCTACCTGCGCTTCCGCATGGGCGATGCGAAGGGTCACGAGGGCGATGCCATCTGGGGTCGCTACCGCGATAATATCATCATCGACCACTGCTCCATGTCGTGGAGTACGGATGAGTGCGCCTCGTTCTATGCCAACAAGAACTTCACGATGCAGTGGTGTCTGATTGGCGAGTCGCTTAAAAACTCCGTACACGGCAAGGGTTCGCACGGCTACGGCGGTATCTGGGGTGGTAAGAACGCTTCGTTCCACCACAACATCCTCACTGCCCACAGCAGCCGTAACCCGCGCTTCTGCCATCCGCAGGTCTATGGCGAATACCTCGCAACCCACCGCGGCAACGTCGATTATCGCAACAATGTGGTCAATAACTGGGGCGATAATTCGTCGTATGGCGGTGAGGACAGCCATATCAATATGGTGGGCAACTACTACAAGCCCGGTCCGGCCTCGAAGCAGCGCAACTACATCCTCGATGCCAACTCCTACTATTCGTCGGGTTCGACCCAGTATAACTACCCGCGCCTCTACCTGGAGGACAACTACCATGCGGGCAGCTATGCCACGGCCATCAATACCGACAATTGGAACGGCATCTATTGGCACGACGGCCAGGGCGTTGGTGACCCGGCAGGTGCCAAGCTCTCGAAGCTGCAACCCATCAAGAAGGATGATGTGACGAGCTGCTACACGACTACGCACAAGGTGGCCGACAGCTACGCCCGCCTCTTGGACTATGCCGGTGCCGTGCTTCGCCGCGATGCCGTCGATGTACGCCTTGTGGACGATGCCCGCAACGGTAAGGCTACCTATACGAGCGGTGGTAACGGCTCGACGGGTGGTATTATCGACACGCAGACGGCTGTGGGTGGCTGGCCTACGCTTTCGGCTACGAGCGAGGAGATTCAGCGCGCCACGAAGGATACGGATAAGGATGAAATCCCCGACTACTACGAGGAGAAGCTGGGGCTGAACCCCGCGAAGGCCGATGCGACGGATAAGACGCTCGACCCGCAGGGCCTCTATACCAACTTCGAGTGCTACCTGCACTACCTCGTGCAGGATATCACGCTCCGGCAAGTCGAGGGTGGCAACTACACCAAATTAGAGTAAAATTCATGATGAAAAAATTGTTTTTAGCGTTGGCTCTCTTCTGCTTCGGCTTTGCCGAGGCCGAGGAGCAACGCCCTTTGCACATCTATCTGATTGGCGACTCGACCTGTGCCAACAAGAACCTTGAAAAGGAGAATCCCGAACGTGGCTGGGGCCAATTGTTCCGCGCCTTCTTCGGCGAGGATGTCTTGGTCGAGAACCACGCCATGAACGGCCGCTCGACCAAATCGTTCCGCGAGGAGGGTCGCTGGGAGCCTATCTATACCCAGATGCAGGCGGGTGACTATGTCTTCATCCAGTTCGGCCACAACGACGAGAAGGTGGACCGCCCGAAGGTGGGTTCCGTGCCGGAGGTCTTTGCCGAGAACCTGCGCCGCTATGTCAATGAAACGCGCGAGAAGGGGGGTATTCCGGTCCTGCTGACCCCGATTGCCCGTCGTCACTTCACGCCCGAGGGCGAGTTGATAAAGACCCACGGCGAGTATCCCGACCGCGTGCGCGAGGTGGCTCGTGAAATGGGGGTTACGCTCCTCGATATGGAGCCGGTGACCGAGCAGTGGCTCAAGGAGCTGGGCGATGAGCCTTCGCGCCGCTATTTCATGTGGGTCGAGAAGGGTACTTCGCCCCTCTATCCCGATGGGCGTGAGGATAATACCCATCTCAACGTGGCGGGCGCACACATCCTTTCGCGCATGGTGGCACGGCTCGTCAAGGAGCAGCTGCCCGACCTGGCCGACAAGTTCCAAATCCCCGATATGGTGGTGGCCAAGGATGGTACGGGTGACTTCTTCACAGTGAAGGAGGCCATCGAGGCCATCCCCGACTACAACAACGGCACCTTCAAGATTCGCCTTTCGGAGGGTGTTTATCGTGAGAAGATTTCGATTCCCTGGACCAAGCGCAACGTGCTGCTCTATGGTGTGGGTAAGGCGGTCATCTCGTGGGACGATTATGCCAACCGCAAGAACATCAAGGGCCATAACATGGGTACGTCGGGTTCGGCCACGATCTATTTCGGTGCCGATAATTGGACGGTGGACAACATCACGTTCGAGAATACGGCAGGCCGCGTAGGACAGGCCGTAGCCGTGCAGACCCTGGCCAACAACCTCCGTTTCCGCAACTGCCGTTTCCTGGGCAACCAGGATACGCTCTACCTGCGTGGTGCGGGCAATGCCGAGGAGTATCGCGGCCAGCTGATGTGGACCTACTTCGACAACTGCTACATCGAGGGTACGACCGACTTCATCTTCGGAGCATCGGCTGCCATCTTCCGCAACTGCGAGATTTGTTCGCTCTCGGACTCCTACGTTACGGCCGCTTCGACCGTCAAGGGCCAGGAGGTGGGTTACATCTTCTACAACTGCCGCCTGACGGCTGCCGAGGGGGTGACGAAGTGCTTCCTGGGTCGTCCGTGGCGTCCCTATGCCCAGACCCTCTTCATCAACTGCGAGCTGGGTGAGCATATCACGCCGGATGGTTGGGAGCTTTGGTCGAACAAGGAGAACCCCTCGACCACCTACTACGGCGAGTATGGCTCGAAGGGTAAGGGTGCCGTGAAGCGGGGCCGTGTTGATTGGTCGCACCAGCTGACGAAGAAGGAGGCCGAGGCACTCATCGAAAAGTATGTGAAATAACCTGCAAAAACGTAAAAAAGGATGAAAAAACTTTTGTTTGTTGCGCTGTCGAGTGTGCTGTTTGCGACCGCCTGCACCGAGCAGAAACATCCGCTCATTGACGGTGATAAGCCGCTGGCCGTGTGGATGGCCGAGAGCGAGATGGTGCGTTTTCCCTCGCCCGCACAGATTGACTTTATCCCCGTGGGCAAAATCAAGTGGAACTACACGACGGGGCTTGAACTGCTGGCCATGATGGAGGCCTCGAAGCGGTATGACCGCCCCGATTTCGATGCCTATGCCGAACGCTACTACGACTCGATTGTGCAACCCGACGGCTCGGTGTTGAGCTATGCACGCGAGAACTACAACATCGACCACGTCTGTCCGGCCCGCCCCCTCTTCGAGCTGTATGAGCGTACGGGCGAGGTGCGTTACAAGCAGGTGCTTGATACGATCTTCTTGCAGTTGCAACACCATCCCCGCATTGCGGCCGGTGGCTTCTGGCACAAGAAACGCTATCCGCAGCAGATGTGGTTGGACGGTATCTACATGGGTCAGCCCTTCTATGCCGAGTATGTGATGCGCAATGTGATGCCGGTGGATGCCGAGGCCGGTAAGCAGTATGTGGATGATATTGTCAATCAATTCATCTGCGCGGCTCGCGGCACCTATGTCCCCGAGACGGGCCTCTTCTGCCACGCCTTCGACGATGTGCGTGCGCAGTTCTGGTGCGACAAGGAGACGGGTCGTTCGCCCCACACCTGGAATCGTGCGTTGGGATGGTTCACGATGGCCATTGTCGAGACGCTGCAATACCTCGGTGTGAACGAGCAGACCCGGCCGATGGTTGAGATTCTGACCCACATCGCCGACACGCTGCCGCGCTACGCACATCCCGAGAGCGGTATGTGGTATCAGGTGGTGGAGTTCCCCGGCCGCGAAGGCAACTATGAGGAGTCCACCGGCTCGATTATGTACATCTACTCGATGCTGAAGGCCATCCGTCTGGGCTATCTGCCCGAGACCTACCGCGAGGAGTGGATGACGCGCTATCGTCAGTTTGTGGACCGCTTCCTCAAGGTCGAGGAGGATGGTACGCTCTCGATTACCTCGTGCTGTGCCGTGGCCGGTTTGGATACCGACGGCACGCGCCGCGACGGAACGTACGAGTACTACCTCTCGGAGCCGGTGCGCGACAACGACCCCAAGGCTACGGGTCCCTTTATTTGGGCTGCCATGGAATACGAACGTGCTATGGGTAATTAAAAATTAAAAATTAAAAATGAAAAATTAAGAATTTTTCATTCAGATTTAGAATCAACGAGGGTGTTCCGATATGTTTGGGACACCCTCGTTTCAATTTAGACGGATTCCTTTTTATTTCGGTTGTCACCCCCTTCACCCCTTTTTCTCGGAAGTTAGCTTTAATATTTCATTTTTAATCACTAATTTTGCAGACTATGATTGATCGGACAACCGTTGATAGAATCTATGCCGCCGCCAACATCGTGGAGATTATCGGCGACTATGTGACGCTCAAACGCAAGGGCGTCAACTACATGGCGTGCTGTCCGTTCCACAACGAAAAGACCCCCTCGTTTGTTGTTTCGCCCTCGAAAGGGCTTTACAAATGCTTCGGATGCGGCAAGGGCGGCAATGCCGTGACCTTCCTCATGGAGCATGAGAGCATCACCTATCCCGAGGCGTTGAAGATGGTGGCCAAACGCTACAACATCCCCGTCGAGGAGCGCGAAGAGACCGAGGAGGATATCCGTCGCAACAACGACCGCGAGAGTATGTTTGCCGTCAATAGCTGGGCGGCCGACTACTTCATGAACTACCTCCACAACGAGGACGAGGGTCGCTCGGTGGGGTTGGGCTACTTCCGCCAGAAACGCCAGCTGACCGATGCCACGATTCGTAAATTCGGCCTCGGCTTCTGCCCCTCGTATGGCGACCGCATGACGCGCGATGCCCTGGCTGCCGGCTACAAGGAGGAGTTCCTGCTCCGCACCGGCCTTTCGAAGTCGCGCGAGCGCGATGGTCACCTCTACGACCCCTTCCGCGACCGCGTGATTTTCCCCGTGCATAACATCTCGGGGCGCGTTGTGGCCTTCGGTGCGCGCACCTTGCGCTCGGATAAGCAGGTGGCCAAGTACCTCAATTCGCCCGAGAGCGAGATTTACAGCAAGCGCAACGAGATTTACGGCCTCTACTTTGCCAAGCGTGCCATCCAGCAGCAGGATTGTGCCATCATGGTCGAGGGCTACCTGGATGTGATTTCAATGCACCAGGTGGGCATCGAAAACGTGGTGGCCTCCTCCGGTACGTCGCTCACGCAGCAGCAGATTCGCCTTCTGTCGCGCTTCTCGCGCAACATGACCGTCATCTACGACTCCGACCCGGCCGGCATCAAGGCCTCGTTGCGCGGTATCGACCTCATCCTGCAGGAGGGGTTGAACGTGCGCGTTGTGTTGCTGCCCGACGGCGAGGACCCCGATAGCTTTGCCCGCAGCCATACGGCCGACGAGGTGCGCCGATACATTGCCGACCATGAGCAGGACTTCCTGAACTTCAAGGCGCGGCTGCTGTTGGACGAGACGAAGGGCGATCCGGCCCGCAAGGCGATGGTCATCAGCGATATGGTGCAGTCCATTGCCCAGATTCCCGATGCCATTCAGCGTGCGGTCTATATCAAGGAGTGCGCCCGCACGACCGATACGCAGGAGCAGGTGCTGATTGCCGAGGTGGCCCGCAAACGCCTTACCTCGTCGGGTGACCGCGAGACGGATGAGTTCCTCCGTCGCCAGTCGGCACAAATCCGAGCCGAGCAGCAGGATGAACCCCAGCAGGCAACCCAAGCGGCCATTAACACGAACATCGAGGCGGGGAGCAGCGTGCCGGCTTTGGAACGCGAGTTGCTGAAATTTTTGATGCGCTACGGCCATAGGGATTTCGAGGTCAAGGAGGGGCAGAATATGATTGCCTGCAACGTGGCCGAGTTGATATTCACGGAGTTGGATGCCGATAATATGCGCTTCGAAAACGAGGTCTATAACGAGATTCTGGACCTCTACCGCAAGGAGTGGCAGGAGCGGGGGATTGGACAGGCGGTGCCGATGCAGAGCTTCGTCCAGCACCTCAATCCGGCGGTGATTGATGCCGCCATCGACCTCTCGACCGAGGGGGAGAACTATGTGGTGAGCGAGCTGTGGCGGCGCAAGGATGTTCATGTGGAGAGCGACGAGGAGATGCTGGCGGCCGGTGTGCCGAAGGCCATCACGATTTTCAAATCGAAGGCCGTCGAGCGGATGATACGCGAACAGCAGCGTCGCCTTGCCGATGAGCAGCTCACCGACGAGGAGCAGGCCGAGGTGATGCGTGCGATTTCGCACCTGAACCAGGTGCGTGTGAAGCTGGCCGCCAAGACCCAGCGATTGATTTTGTAACCCCCGAAAAAGGCGGGAACGCCCGAAAGCGAGTTCGAGCGTCCCCGGAAGATGGGCATCGGTTCGTACACGTATCACTACGCATACCGTGTGCAAACAGAAAATAAACAGAAAGATGTGTAAAACATTCAAAAGATAAAAGAATTAGTTACCTTAAGCCGATACCCATCTTCACAGCTGAAAAGTGCAATAAATATGCCGTTTTGAGTGATGAGCGAACAGAAAAAGATAAACATAAAGAACAAACGTGCCACCTTCGACTACGAGATTCTGGAGGAGTGGGTGGCCGGTGTGGTGCTGGTCGGCACGGAGATTAAGTCCATTCGCGCCGGCAAGGCCTCGATGGTCGATAGCTATTGCTACTTCGACCGAGGCGAGCTGTGGATTCGCGGTGTGAACATCGCCGAGTATGCCTGGGGAACCTGCAACAACCACACCCCGCGCCGCGACCGCAAACTGCTCCTCACGGGGCGTGAGTTGCAGAAGCTGGAGCGTGCCTCGCAGGACAAGGGTTTGACCATTGTGGGCCTACGCCTCTTTCTCAACGAGCGCGGCCTGGCCAAGATTGTCATCGGCCTGGCACGCGGTCGCAAGGCCTACGACAAGCGCGAGTACCTCAAGGAGAACGATGCGAAGCGCGAGATGGACAAGGCGATGAAAAATTTTCGATAACTACCAGAAAATAATACCATTATGGCACTTATACTCTGCATAGAAACCGGTACCGATATCTGCTCGGTGGCCATTGCCCGCGACGGGGAGCTGATCTCGTTGCGCGAGAGCGACGAGGGGCGCGACCATGCCCGTCAGGTGGCCGTTTTTGTCGATGAACTGTTGGAGGAAAACTCCCTGCGACCCGAGGAGTTGGATGCGGTGGCTGTAGGCAAAGGCCCCGGCTCCTATACGGGGCTTCGCATCGGTGTTTCGTTTGCCAAAGGTTTGTGCTACGGCATCCAAAAACCGCTCATTGCGATTGGTTCGCTCGATGCCCTGACCGAGGTGGCTCGCGAGGATTACGAGGCGGGCATCCTCGATGTCGAGGGGTGGGACGATGCTGTGCTTTGCCCCATGGTCGATGCCCGTCGCATGGAGGTCTATACGCAACGCTTCACGAGCCGTGGCGAGGCCTTGAGTGGGGTTTCGGCCGAGGTCATTACGGCCGAGAGCTTTGCTGCCGAGCGTGTTTCGGACCACCCCTTTGTCATCTTCGGCAACGGAGCCAAGAAGTGCGAGGAGGTGTTGAGCGGTGCTACCTGGGTGGCGGTGGCCCCTTCGGCCCGTGGCCTGGTGCGCCTGGCCGAGGAGGCCTTCGAAAAGGCTCAATTTGAGGATTTGGCCTATTTCGAACCCTTCTACCTGAAGGATTTTGTGGTGACCACCTCGAAGAAAAAACTTTTTTAACAGCGGCTATGAAAATGCGAAGTCTGTGTTGCTCGGCATGGCTGCTTGCGCTGCTTCTCGCCGGCGGATGCCAAACGGAGGAGCGGGCGCGTGAACAGGCGATGGCCGAGGCGGTAGAAGGGCTTATGGAACGCTATCCCGAGGCGACATTGCAGGATGTGTATAAGAGCTGCTTTCAGGACCATTTCGGGGTGGCCCACCTGCTGGCCGACCGTGAGCGGGTGAAGGGCTACATTGCCTACGAGCTTTCGACGGCCGACTCGTTGGTTGCCGCCTATTACGAGCCGTGCGGTTGGCGCGGGGAGTTCGTGCGGGTCAATCTCTCGGCCGTCAGCGACGGGTGTATCACCGTGGATGAGCTGACCGATGCCTTTATGGCGAGTGCCGCCTATTCGAAAAACGAGGTGAGCGAGGAGTGGCTGGCGGAGTGGGACGAACTGCTGCGCCTGATTAAAGCGCGGGGGTTGGATCAGAGGTTGGCCCATTTTCAGACCGATTCGGCCCGCCTGGCCGCGCTGCTCGGCGAAGGAAAGTATGTGATGCACCACAGCGAGGCGTATGGTGCGGCCTACCACCCGCACTACCGCATCATCCATCGCTCGATCTTCGAGGAGCAGATCCTGCCGAAACTAAAATAAGCGCAGGGGAGGGGGGAGCGATAAGATTTCTTAAAGTGCCTGAAGGGAAACCCCTTAAGTCTCTTTAACCACCCTTAAGCAACTTTCCCGCCTTTTCCGCCTGATACAAACAGAGGGTGTCCCAAATTTGCTGGGACACCCTCTCTTGTGTTGGTGTGAGATGCGGATTATTTCAGCGTCACCTCCAGCGGGCTTTCCACCATGGCAACCTGCTCCTTGATGGTCTCAATCCACTCCTCCATGTTCTCAACGCCACCCTGGCTCCAGCCCGATGCGCTGTAATAGGTCAGCTTCTCGCCCGACTTCACCGGCTTGATGGCCAACGAGTGGCCCAGCAGGTCGGCATTAAACTCGGCATCGGGCAGGACGATGGCCTGGTAGATATCGCCATCCACCTCGGGCTGCTGCGAATCCGACACGGCCTCGACCATGGCAATCCAATTTTCGCCCTGCTCCGTACCCTTCACGTCGTGGCGTACAAAACCGGCTGCGATGCCCAGCTCCTCGAACTCGCCCGTGTAGATGTTCTCCATGCGGTTGAAACGCTGGTTGGCATCGAGCGTGATGGTCTTCACGAGCGATACGGGCGTGCCATTGACATCCCAGGCTACATAGTTCAGCTCGACACTCGTGCGAATCGGACCGTTGTCGAGGGTCTTGTAGCTCTCGTAGTTATGCTCCATGGGCCAGAACTTACCGTCCACCATCGGCACCGAAGCCCCACCGCCCAACGTGCGGCCCACCTTGTAGCAGTCCATGCCGTCGCCGTAGTTGTGGTGGTAGTCACCCTTGGCATACCACTCGTCGATGACGAGCTTCTCGGTGCATTTCACCCATACGTCGATACCCGGCGTGATGAGCTTCTCGGGCGAGGTCTCCAGCGCGGGACCGTAGAGGCGATAGGCCGCGAGGTTGTTCTCCCAAGCATAGTCATCGTAACGCTCCGGCACCTGACGACCGAAGGCCTGCTGCTCATACTCCGAGCGGAGGCCCTTCTCGATGGTGTAGAGTACCACCTCGTCCCCCTCGATGGCGGTCTGGAAGATGAGGCTTTGCGGCTCACTCTGACCGCGATAGACCACCTGCGAGGGAATCTCCTCACCTGCGGCATTCTTGACAACCACATTCTCGGCCGTGAGGTCGGCAATCGAGGTGGTAAGCTGCTCCCAGCAAAGCTCGATGGTCTCGGCGTTGCGGGCTACATCGGTCGGGTTCTTCACCTCGACCTGCACGCTGTTGTTGGTTTGGCAGGCTGCCAGGGCGGCAGCGGCCAGCATCAGGAAAAATTGTTTCATCATTCTATTTATTTTTGATAATTTGGCTCTCAATGGGCAAATTTACGATTTAATTTGCAGAATATGGCATCTTTGGTGAAAATATAGCGCGAATTTAGCAGTAAAATTCGTTGTAAATTCAGGAAAGTTGTATTATCTTTACAATCTGAAATGTGCATATAAACCAATAAAACCACAATACCAACTATGAAACAGTTTAACGACGACAATTTCCTGTTGCAGACGCCCGCAGCCGAGCGTCTCTACCATGAGCATGCGGCTAAAATGCCGATTATCGACTACCACTGCCACCTCATCCCCGAGTATGTGGCTTCGAACCATAAGTTCGACAACCTCTCGAAGATTTGGCTCGAGGGTGACCACTATAAGTGGCGTGCCATGCGTACCAACGGTGTCGATGAGCGTTACTGCACGGGTAAGGATACGACCGACTGGGAGAAGTTCGAGAAGTGGGCCGAGACGGTTCCCTACACGATGCGCAACCCGCTTTACCACTGGACGCACCTCGAGCTGAAGACCGCCTTCGGCGTAGAGAAGTTGCTCAACCCCTCGACCGCCCGCGAGATTTACGACGTCTGCACCGAGAAGTTGCAGCAGCCCGAGTTCTATGCACGCGGCCTGATGGAGCATTACAACGTGGAGACGGTCTGCACGACCGACGACCCGATTGACTCGTTGGAGCACCACCTGAAGGTGGCTGCCGACGGCTTCAAGGTGAAGATGCTGCCGACGTGGCGTCCCGACAAGGCGATGGCCGTCGAGGTTCCCGCCAACTTCAAGGCCTACATCGACAAGCTGGCCGAGGTTTCGGGTGTCGAGATTACGAAGTTCCAGGATGTGATTGAGGCCCTCCGCGTGCGCCACAAGTTCTTCGAGGAGGTGGGTTGCCGCCTTTCGGACCACGGTATCGAGGAGTTCTATGCCGAGGATTACACCCAGTCGGAGATTGATGCCATCTTCCTCAAGGTCTATGGCGGTCAGCAGCTGACCCAGGAGGAGATTCTGAAGTACAAGACCGCGATGATGGTCGAGTTCGCCATCATGGACTGGGAGACGGGTTGGACACAGCAGTTCCACTACGGTGCCATCCGCGACAACAACGGCCGTATGTTCCGTCAGCTGGGTCCCGATACGGGCTTTGACTCGATTGGCGACTTCACGGTTGCCAAGAAGATGTCGAAGTTCTTCAATATGCTCGACGAGCAGGATAAGCTCACGAAGACCATCATCTACAACCTCAACCCGCGCGACAACGAGCTGGTGGCCACCATGCTGGGTAACTTCCAGGACGGCCGCTATGGTGCCGGTAAGATTCAGTTCGGTTCGGGCTGGTGGTTCCTCGATCAGAAGGACGGTATGGAGAAGCAGATGAACGCCCTCTCGACGCTCGGTCTGTTGAGCCGCTTTGTCGGTATGCTCACCGACTCGCGCTCGTTCCTCTCGTACCCCCGCCACGAGTATTTCCGTCGTACGCTCTGCAACCTGCTGGGTAACGATATCGAGCAGGGGCTGCTGCCCGCCTCGGAGATTGACTTCATCGGTAAGGAGATCGTGGAGGGCGTATGCTACCGCAATGCCAAGAATTATTTCAAATTTTAATAACCTCAAAAAACATTCTTAAAAGATGAAAATCGTAACTTTAGGCGAGATTATGCTCCGCCTTTCGACGCCGGGCAACACGCGCTTCGTTCAGTCGGATTCGTTCGACGTGGTTTATGGCGGTGGCGAGGCCAACGTGGCTGTGAGCTGCGCCAACTACGGCCATGAGGCCTACTTCGTAACCAAGCTGCCGAAGCACGAGATTGGCCAGTCGGCCGTCAATGCGCTGCGCAAATATGGTGTAAAGACCGACTATATTGCCCGTGGTGGTGACCGCGTGGGTATCTACTACCTCGAGACGGGCGCTTCGATGCGTCCCTCGAAGGTGATTTACGACCGCGCTCATTCGTCGATTGCCGAGGCCGATACGACCGATTTCGACTTCGATGCCATCATGGAGGGTGCCGATTGGTTCCACTGGTCGGGCATCACGCCGGCCATCTCGGACAAGGCTGCCGAGCTGACAAAGCTCGCTTGCGAGGCTGCCAAGCGTCACGGTGTGACGGTTTCGGTGGACCTGAACTTCCGCAAGAAGCTCTGGACGAAGGAGAAGGCCCAGTCGATTATGCGCCCGCTGATGCAGTATGTCGATGTCTGCATCGGTAACGAGGAGGATGCCGAGCTGTGCCTCGGTTTCAAGCCCGATGCCGATGTCGAGGGTGGTGAGACGAATGCCGAGGGTTACAAGGGCATCTTTACGCAGATGGCCAAGGAGTTCGGCTTCAAGTATGTGATTTCGACCCTGCGCGAATCCTTCTCGGCTACCCACAACGGCTGGAAGGCGATGATTTACAACGGCGAGGAGTTCTACGAGTCGAAGCGTTACGATATCAACCCGATTATCGACCGCGTAGGTGGTGGTGACTCCTTCTCGGGCGGTATCATCCACGGTCTGCTGACCAAGCCCAACCAGGGCGAGGCCCTCGAGTTCGCTGTGGCTGCTTCTGCCCTGAAGCACACCATCAACGGCGACTTCAACCTCGTATCGGTTGAGGAGGTGGAGTCGTTGGCTGGGGGGAATGCGAACGGCCGCGTACAGCGATAATATGTCTAACGGGTGATTTTGGCGTTATGCATCGCTCCGCGATTGCTCACATACGCTCAGTATGCTGCGCATCGCGGAGCTTCGCAAGCCTAAAAATCCCCTCGTTATACCTATTATCTTAATACCTATTTATATAATTTTGAATTCTAAATTCTAAATTTTGAATTTGTAACAATGGCAAAGTTTGATAAAATCGCCGTGATGAAGAAGATCGGCGAGACGGGTATGGTTCCCGTCTTCTATCACAAGGACGTAGAGGTTGCCAAGAAGGTCGTGAAGGCCTGCTATGAGGGTGGCGTGCGTGCGTTCGAGTTCACGAACCGTGGCGATTTCGCCCACGAGATTTTCGGTGAGCTGGTAAAGTGGGCGGCCGTTGAGTGTCCCGAGTTGGCGTTGGGTATCGGTTCGATTGTCGATGCTCCGACCGCTGCGCTCTACATCCAGCTGGGTGCCAACTTCATCGTAGGTCCGCTGTTCAACCCCGACATTGCTCCCGTCTGCAACCGTCGCTCGATTCCCTACTGCCCGGGTTGCGGTACGGTATCGGAGATTGGCAAGGCCCAGGAGCTGGGTTGCGACCTGACGAAGCTCTTCCCGGGCGACGTCTATGGTCCCAACATGGTGAAGGGTCTGATGGCTCCCTGCCCCTGGTCGAAGATTATGGTGACGGGTGGCGTTTCGCCCGACCGTGAGAACCTCACCTCGTGGTTCAAGGCCGGTGTCTATTGCGTAGGTATGGGTTCGAAGCTCTTCCCCTCGGACAAGGTGAAGGCCGAAGATTGGACCTATGTAACGGAGAAGTGCCGTGAGTGCCTCGACATCATTGCCGAGATTCGTGGTAAGAAATAATTTACTCAACAAATAAGCAAAACAACCAAAAAATGACACAGCTCAAAGAAAAAATGACCAACTGGCGTTGGTGGATGTGCCTGCTGCTCTTCGTGGCAACGACCGTCAACTACATGGACCGCCAGGTTCTTTCGCTTACGTGGAAGGACTTTATTGCCCCCGAGTTCCACTGGACCGACTCGGACTATGGTACGATTACCGGTTTCTTCTCGATTTTCTACGCCATCGCCTGCCTCTTTGCAGGTAAGTTCGTGGACTGGATGGGTACGAAGAAGGGCTTCTTGTGGGCCATCGGTGTATGGTCGCTGGGTGCATGTATGCACGCCGGTTGCGGCTGGATGACGATGGCTATTCAGGGCCACGCTTCGATTGAGGCACTGAAGGCCCTCGAGACGGGTTCTCAGGCCGCTATGGCTGCCGCCGCCTTGAGTGTATGGCTCTTCCTGGTTTGCCGTGCTATCCTCGCCCTCGGTGAGGCCGGTAACTTCCCCGCAGCCATCAAGGTTACGGCCGAGTACTTCCCCAAGAAGGACCGCGCCCTGGCTACGTCGCTCTTCAACGCAGGTGCTTCGGTAGGTGCTTTGGCAGCTCCGCTGACGATTCCCATTCTGGCCCAGGCCATGGGTTGGGAGATGGCCTTCATCATCATCGGTGCCCTCGGCTTTATCTGGATGTTCTTCTGGGTATATATGTACGAGAAGCCCGAGAAGTCGAAGCATGTGAATGCTGCCGAGTTGGAGTACATCCTCCAGGACGAGAAGGATGCTCCGAAGGAGGTGAAGCCCGCCGCCGAGGAGGAGAAGACGATTCCCTTCCTCAAGTGCTTTGGCTACAAGCAGACCTGGTCGTTCATTGCCGGTAAGTTCTTCACCGATGGTGTTTGGTGGTTCTACCTGTTCTGGGCTCCGGCCTACTTCTCGGAGTGCGGCTACGGTATGGACACGACGCTGGGTAAGATGCTCGTATTCGTGCTGTATCTGATTGTTACGGTTCTCTCGATTGGTGGTGGCTATCTGCCCAAGCTCTTCGTGGAGAAGAAGGGCATGGAGCCTTACTCGGGCCGTATGCTGGCGATGTTGATTTTCGCCTTCTTCCCCCTCTTCGCCCTCTTCGCACAGCCGTTGCAGGGTGTCTCGGTATGGTTCCCCGCTTTGATTATCGGTATCGCCGGTGCAGGCCACCAGGCTTGGTCGGCTAACCTCTTCTCGACCACGGGTGATATGTTCCCCAAATCGACCATCGCTACCATTACGGGTATCGGTGCCATGGCAGGTGGTTGCGGCTCGTTCCTTATCAACAAGGGTGCCGGTATGCTCTTCACCTATGCCGAGACGCAGGGTTCGGCCTTCACCTTTGCCGGTTTCGAGGGTAAGCCCGCCGGTTACATGATTATCTTCTGCATCTGCGCCGTGGCCTATCTGATTGCCTGGTCGATCATGAAGTCGCTGGTTCCGAAGCACAAGCCGATTGTTATCGAGTAAAGCATTAAATAAGCAAATTTAACCAACTTATACAGAAATGATTAAGAAACTCAATAAGACGACGGTCGAGAAGGTCGAGCGTCCCGTAAAAATCCTTCAGTTCGGTGAGGGTAACTTCCTGCGTGCCTTCGTGGATTGGCAGATCGACATTGCCAACGAGAAGGGCGTGATGGATGCCGGTGTGGCCATCTGCCAGCCGATTATCGACCCCGAGAAGAAGGTGCTGAAGATGGTCGAGATGCTCAACGAGCAGGACAACATGTACCATGTGTACCTCGAGGGTATCGAGAACAAGCAGCCCAAGAAGGATGTACGCCTCGTGAAGAGCGTGATGGATTCGTTCAACCCCTACGAGGAGTATGCCAAGTATGAGCAGTACTTCCTCTCGCCCGAGCTGAAGATTACCATCTCGAACACGACCGAGGCCGGTATCCGCTACGAGGAGGGTGACGATTTGACGGCTTGCCCGCCGAAGTCCTATCCTGCCAAGATGACGGCCCTTCTGTACAAGCGTTTCAAGCACTTCAACGGTGACCCCGAGAAGGGTCTGGTGATTATCTGCTGCGAGCTGATTGAGAACAACGGCTCGACGCTGCACGAGTATGTCATCAAGCACGCCCAGTACCACAACCTGGGTCAGGACTTCATCGACTGGGTTGAGGCCAACTGCCACTTCTGCGACACGCTCGTTGACCGCATCGTTCCGGGCTTCCCGCGCGACACGATTAACGAGATTAAGGAGGAGATCGGCTTCGACGACAACCTCGTAGTGAAGGCCGAGCTGTACCACCTGTGGGCTATCGGCGGTCCGGGCTACAAGAAGGTGATGGAGCTGCTGCCCCTCGACAAGGCCGGTCTGCACGTTATCTTCATGCCCTCGATTAAGCAGTTCCGCGACAAGAAGGTGCGCATCCTGAATGGTTCGCATACCGGTATGGTGACGATGGCACTGCTCATGGGTTGCGAGACGGTGATGGATGCCTTCAACACGCCCGATATCGAGAAGTTTGTCAATGACATGGTTGCCGAGGAGGTGATTCCGATGATTGAGGAGGACCAGGAGGAGCTGAAGGCCTTTGCCTCGAGCATCCTGGAGCGTTTCTACAACCCCTACATCAAGCACATGCTGAAGTCGATTTCGCTCAACTCGCTCTCGAAGTGGGAGGCCCGCAACTATCCTACCGTGAAGGACAATTGGTTCAAGGCCGGCAAGGTGGCCCAGCACGAGTGCATGACCTTCGCTGCCCTGATGGCTTACTACAGCCCCAAGAGCGGTTTCGAGCCGGATGATACGGCCGAGTTCGTTGCCTACATCCGCAACAACTGGAATTCGGAGGATCTGGAGGGTATGGTAGCCAAGATTGTCAAGGAGAGCGGTATCTTCACCGTTGATTTCTCGGAGGTTCCGGGCTTTGTCCCCGCCGTAGCAGGCTACCTCAAGGATATTGAGGAGTTGGGTATGGCAGCTGCTCTGAAGAAATTCCTGGCTTAAATTTGCCTAAATGGGCGATTTTGGCGTTATGCTTGTGTCCGAAATCCTCACATACGTCGAGTATGCTGCGGTTTTCGGCCACGGCGCAAGCCTAAAAATCCCCTCATTTATCCAAATTTAACATTTTGACACACATGACCGAGGGGCGAGTGCCACGCAAGCGCACATCGCCCCTCTTTTGCTAAAACCCTGAAAACACAAACTTTAGAGATGAAACGATTTCTGAAAATCAATGCCGTGGATAACGTGGCCGTAGCCATTGCCGACGACCTGAAGAAGGGCGAGGTGGTGGAGATTGACGGTCATCAAATCACCCTGCAGGAGGATATCGCACGCGGCCATAAGTTCGCGCTGCGTGCCATCGAGGAGGGCGAGAACGTCATCAAATACGGCTATCCGATTGGCCATGCCACCCGGCCGGTGGCGCAAGGTGGTTGGATTCACTCGCACAATCTGAAGACCAATCTGCACGACAACCTCGAATATACCTACGACCACAAGAGTTACGAGATTGCCTACCCGAAGCAGGAGGAGCTGAAGGTAATGGGCTACCTCCGCAAGAACAACACGATGGGTATCCGCAACGAGTTGTGGATTGTCCCCTCGGTGGGTTGCGTGAATGGTCAGGCACAGGCCATTGCCGAGCGCGTGAAGCGTGAGTGCGACTGCTCGCACCTGGACGACGTGCGTGTCTATACCCACAACTACGGCTGTTCGCAGCTCGGTGAGGACCACGCGAATACGCAGCACGCGCTGGCGGCCCTCGTGAAGCACCCCAACGCCGGTGCCGTGCTGGTGCTGGGTCTGGGTTGCGAGAACAACCAGATTGCCTCGTTCAAGGAGGTCATCGGCGAGTGGGACGAGGAGCGTGTGAAGTTCCTCATCGCCCAGGAGGTCGAGGATGAGATTGAGACGGGCTTCGAGATTTGCAAGGAGCTGGTCGAGAAGACGCGCGAGGACAAGCGCGAGCCGCTGCCGTTGAGCTACCTGCGTGTAGGTCTGAAGTGCGGTGGCTCGGACGGCTTCTCGGGCATCACGGCCAACCCGCTGGTGGGTCTGTTCTCGGATTGGCTTATCGCCCAGGGCGGTACGACGATTCTGACGGAGGTTCCCGAGATGTTCGGTGCCGAGACGATTCTGATGGACCGCGCCATCAACAAGGAGGTCTTCGAGGATACGGTCTGCCTGATTAACGATTTCAAGGGCTACTTCCGCAAGTTCGACCAGCCGATTTACGAGAACCCCTCGCCGGGTAACAAGAAGGGCGGTATCACGACCCTGGAGGAGAAGTCGCTGGGTTGCGTCCAGAAGGGTGGCGCGCAGCAGGTGGTCGATGTATTGACCTACTGCCAGCCCCTCGTGAAGCCGGGTCTGAATCTGTTGCAGGCTCCGGGTAACGACCTGGTGGCCGCCTCGTCGCTGGCGCTGTCGGGTTGCCAAATTGTCCTCTTCACGACCGGTCGCGGTACGCCGTTTGGTGCGTTCGTGCCAACGATGAAGATTTCGACCAATACGCAGCTCTCGAAGTTCAAGGCCAACTGGATCGACTTCAATGCCGGTACGATGGTCGAGGACGAGGAGCCGCAGGTGGTGCTGGAGCGTCTTATCGAGAAGATTATCGCTACGGTGAATGGCGATAAGCTCAAGCACGAGAAGACGGGCTTCAAGGAGATTGCCATCTTCAAGACGGGCGTTACACTTTAATCCGACAAACCGATGAAACGACTTTTGACGTTTGTAGGTTCGGCTCTCCTGTTTGTTGCCTGCTGCTGTGGTGAGCCGACTCCCAAGACCGAGTATGTGGTCGATTGCAACGGTGGGGGAGACTTTACCTCGTTGCAGGAGTGTCTGGATGCCCTCCCCTCGAAGTCGCCCGTGTGGCGCACGATTACCGTGAAGGAGGGTGAGTACCGCGAGAAGATCACGATTGATGTCTATAAGGACAAGCTGACGATTGTGGGCGAGGGCGATGTGAAGATTGTCTGGGACGACCACACGGGTAAGGTGGTCGATGGTTACACGATGACCACCTACGATTCGTGGACCCTGTCGATTCAGGCCGACGAAGTGCATCTTCAGAACCTCACGATTGAGAACGCGGCCGGCCGTGTCGGTCAGGCCGTGGCTGTGGAGACGCGCGGTGACCGCATCATCATCGAGAACTGCCGTATGTTGGGCAACCAGGATACCTTCTTCACGAAGGACTATGTAGCCCGCGTCTATGTCAAGAACTGCTACATCGAGGGTACGACCGACTTCATCTTCGGTGCCTCGACCACGGTGTTCGACAATTGCGAGATTCACTGCAAGCAGAACAGCTACATCACGGCTGCCTCGACGGCCGAGCGCACGATTTATGGCTACATCTTCCGCAATTGCCGCATCACCTGCGGCGAGGAGGTGACGGCCATGTATCTGGGTCGCCCCTGGAAATCGACCGCCCGTACGGTGTGGATCGAGTGCTACATGCCCGAGGAGATTCGTCCCGAGGGGTGGCACAATTGGGGTGCCAAGGACCGCGAGGAGCGTTCGTTCTATGCCGAGTACAACTGCTTCGGCCCGGGTGCCGACCGCTCGAAGCGTGTGAAGTGGTCGCACGAGCTGACCGCCGAGCAGGTGGCCAACGAATATACGTTGGAGAAGATTTTTGCCCTCAAGGTTGGCTCGGAGCAGTATCGCTGGCCGTGGGATGGTACGTTTAACAAAGAAAACAAAATCGAGTAATGAAGAAGATGTTGATTGCCTGCCTCGCGCTGGCAGCCGTTTCGGTTGCCTCGGCGCAGACGGTATGGACGCCCGATTTGGGCAACGGCAAGTACAAGAATCCGGTACTCTATGCCGACTATTCGGACCCCGATTTGATTCGTGTGGGCGATGATTATTGGATGACCGCCTCGTCGTTCAACTGCGCCCCGGGTCTGCCGATTCTCCATTCGACCGATTTGGTGAATTGGGAGATTGTGAACTATGTATTCCTCAATCAGCCCCCCTATGATTGGTTCGACAAGGCGCGCCACGGTGACGGTGTGTGGGCCCCCTGCTTCCGTTACCACGATGGGTGGTACTACATCTATTGGGGTGATCCCGACCGCGGTGTGATGATGTCCAAGACGCAGGACCCGCGAGGCGAGTGGACCACGCCCCACCTGGTGAAGGCTGCCAAGGGTATCATCGACACCTCGCCGCTGTGGGATGAGGATGGCAAGGCCTACCTGGTGCATGGCTGGGCCGGTTCGCGTGCCGGCTTCAAGAGTATCTTGTCGGTGAGCGAGATGACCCCCGACGGCATGAGCCTCATCGGGCAGGATGTGATGATTTTCGATGGCCACGGGGAGCATCCCACCATCGAGGGTCCGAAGTTCTACAAGCGCAACGGCTGGTACTATATCTTTTCCCCCGCAGGTGGTGTGAAAACGGGCTGGCAGGTGGTGCTGCGTTCGCGTTCGCCCTGGGGTCCCTACGAGATTAAGACCGTCCTGGAGGAGGGTTCGACGGGTATCCCGGGACCGCACCAAGGCGGTTGGGTCGAGGACGTAGCAGGCAACTGCTGGTTCATGCACTTTGTCGATATGTATGCCTATGGCCGCGTATGCCACCTCCAGCCCATGAAGTGGACCGAGGACGATTGGTGTACGATGGGTGAGGACTACGACGGCAACGGCATTGGTGAGCCGGTGAAGGAGTACAAGATGCCCGCCTCGAATGTGAAGTCGGTGGTGAAGACGCCGGTGGATAGCGACGAGTTCTCGGAGCGCACGCTGGGCCTTCAGTGGCAGTGGCACGCCAACCCGCAACTGCATTGGCTCTTCACGAACCCCACGACGGGCGAGATTCGTCTCTACTGCCGTGCGCACGACAGCGAGTGGCGCAACCTCTCGGACAACGGCAACCTGCTGTTGCAGAAGGTCAATGCCCCCGACTATGTGGCTACGACGAAGGTGCGCTTCAGCCCCAAGTACGAGGGTGACCGCATGGGTCTTATCATGATGGGCCACGACTACGCCACCATCGGTCTGAAGCTGAAGGATGGCAAGGTGGTTGTCGAGCAGACCCGCTGCACGGAGGCGATGCGCAAGGGTACGCCCGAAGAGGTGCTTGCCTCGGCCGCCTACGCCCCCGATATGGAGCCGGTAGATGTCTATTTCCGCTGCAAGATTCGCCAGGTGTGGAACAAGGGCGAGCAGCCCCGCCTCTTCTGCCGTTTCTCGTATAGCAAGGATGGCAAGAAGTTCACGGAGCTGGGCGAGGAGTTCGAGGCCCAGGCCGGCCACTGGATTGGTGCCAAGATTGGCTACTTCGTCGATGCCGAGATTCACAAGAACGACGGCGGTTGGATGGATGCCGATTGGTTCCGCGTAACGAAGAAGTAATCATCCGATTGCAAGAAAGACGAGGCCCTGCCAAATTTGGCAGGGCCTCGTTTGTCTGTGTGGCGTAACCTACTTCAAGAAGGGATTCACCAGGCGGGTGTACCAGATGCGCATCAGGTCGTGGGTCGTGTAGTAGGCCTCGATGCCCGATGCGGTGCGGAAGAGGTAGCCATTCTCCGATGGTTCGATCGTGGCATCCTGCATCGAAACGACGCTGTCGTGGAATACCTCGCCCAGGGCCACGAAGCACCCCTCGTAGAGCGAGTAGCCATACTCCTCGATGCCCTCTACACGCAGTGCGGGGGCGCGATAGACCTCACATTCGGGGTCGTTGTAGGTGCGCTCCAAGAGGCAAAAACGGAGTTTGTCGGGCGTGGTGCAGAGTCGTGCCGCAAAAAAGTCGAGCGAAAATTCAATCGGTGTCATATCGGTTGTCAGTTAAAGGATGCGAGGTTGTGCGCCCGCCTTGGCGTAGAGGGTGCGAAGACGGTCGGTCATCAGGTATTGACACACGCCGCGCAGCAACATATAGAGCGTAAAGGCGGCCCAGAGGGCGTTGTTGCCGATGAGCGGGTAGAGGCTGAAGTGGAGCGTGAAGAAGGCGGCCGAGGCGATAAACATCGCATTGCGCATCACGCGGCTTTCGGTGGCACCAATCATGATGCCGTCCAGCGCGAAGGGTACGGCGCAGAAGAAGGGGATGCAGATAATCCACCCGATGTAGTTGCCCGCCAGGTCAATCAGCTCCTTGGCGTTGCCCGTCTCGCTATCCACAAAGAGCGACAACAGGTCGCGCCACCCGACGAGGTAGCAGCCGACAAAGAGGAGGGCGATGACCGTACTCCACAGGATGCTTCGATTGATGCAGAGGCGCAGATGCTTCGGGTCGCGCGCCCCGATAAAACGGCCTGTGAGGGCTTCGGCGGCGTAGGCAAAGCCGTCGGCCATGTACGAGAAGAGGGTGAAGAGCTGCATCAATAGTGTGTTGATGGCCAGCAGGTTTTTGTCGCCCATGCGTGCCGAGATGGCCGTAAAGAAGGTATAGACGGCCACGTTGCACACCGTGCGCAGCATGATGTCGCGGTTGATGCGGAAGAACGCTTTGAGCGGCTCGATGGCCAGCACCCGTCGCCAGTCGATGCGCGTGAGGCGGTTGCGGTAGTGCGCCCATAGGAGCCACAGCGAGACCGCCACGCCTGTATATTGCGCCAGCACCGAGGCGTAGGCGATGCCCACGATGCCCATATCCAACCCGAAGGCAAAAAAGAAGCTGCACCCGATGTGAATCAGATTGACCAGGATGGCCGTCGCCATCGGAATCACGGCATTCTGCATCCCCGTAAACCAGCCGTTGAAACCAAAGAGGAGGATGCCGGCCGGCACGGCCCAGATGCGGGCATAGAAGTAGTCGCGGGTCATCTCGTCGCCGTGCATGGCCCATAACGCCACCTCGCCCAGCGGAATCTGCAACAAGACAAGCAGCAGACCCATCGCCAATGCTACGGCCAGGGCGCGGGCCAACATATTGGTACACTCGGCCCAATCCTGCGCGCCATAGGCCTGGGCCGTCAGTCCGCTCGTACCCATCCTGACGAAGGAGCAATTCCAATAGATGAAGTTAAAAATCGACGTGCCGATGGCCAGCGCACCAATCGTGGCGGCCGAATCGACCCCCCAATGGCCCGCTATGGCCGTCGAGGCGATGCCCATCATCGGAACGGTAATGTTCGAGATGATGTTCGGAACGGCCAAACGCAATATTTCGCGGTTGATTTTCATCGTTGGTGCAAAGATACGAATTTTGATTTTATGTTAGCCATTAAATCAAAGGCGATAAAAGTTTTCCCTTCTCGCCTTTAACGCCTTAAGTCCCTTTGGTAGCCTTTAGCAACCTTTAATTCCCTTTATTTTCCTTTTCAAAGGTGCGTTCGTGGGTCAAATATGCCTAAAGCGTTATTTTTAAGCCCAAAGAAAGGCGGAAAATAGAAAACTTTGCCGTACCTTTGCGGCCTGATTTACCTATACAATAGAAAGATGGAAAAGAAATTCAACGACTCAAGCTCGGCCTTGTCGCGTTTTGCGCGTGACAAGCGTGTGCGCACCGTGACGGCCGCCACCGAGCGCGTAGAGCGTCGTCCGCGCACGGAGAAGGCGCAGGACGGATTCAATCGTCGCGATGAGAAGGCGGCCCGCCCCGCAAAGCGTGCCTCCTACAACCCCCATTTCTCGGAGGACAACCGTCCGCTGTTCGAGCAGAAGGAGGAGCGTCGAAACTCGAAGTTCTCGGCTGCCGGTCGCGGTCGCACGAACCAGGGCGAACGTCGCGCGTTTGGCGACAAGAAGCAGGGTGCGGAGAAACCCTTTGAGAAGAAGTTTGACAAGAAATTCTCGGACAAGCGCGGCTTTGGCGACAAGAAGCGCAGCTTCAAGCACGACGACGAGCGTCCGCGCAACTACCCGAAGTTCAACCCCGAGCGACAGACGGGCGACATTCGTCTGAACCGCTTCCTGGCCCAGTCGGGCATCTGCTCGCGCCGTGAGGCCGACGATTTCATCACGGCCGGTCTGGTGTCGGTCAATGGGGTGATTGTCACGGAGCTGGGTACGAAGGTGAAGCCCACGGATGAGGTGAAGTTCAACGACGAGCGCATCCAGGGCGAGAAGAAGGTCTATCTGGTGCTGAACAAGCCGAAGGGCTACGTTACCTCGCTCGACGACCCGCACGCCGACAAGGTGGTGATGGATTTGGTGAAGAACGCCTGCACGGAGCGCATCTATCCCGTCGGTCGTCTGGATAAGAACTCGTTGGGCCTGCTGCTCTTCACGAACGACGGCGATTTGACCAAGACCCTCACGCACCCCTCCTATCGAAAGAAGAAGATCTACCAGGTGTCGCTCGATAAGCCCCTCACGCGGGCCGATATGGACCGCCTGGCCGAGGGCATCACGCTCGAGGATGGCGAAATCTTTGCCGACGAAATCTCCTACCTGAAGGATAACAAGCAGGAGGTGGGCATCGAGATTCACTCGGGTCGCAACCGCATCGTACGTCGTATGTTCGAGTTCCTGGGCTACACGGTGACGAAGCTCGACCGCGTCTATTATGCCGGTCTGACGAAGAAGAACCTGAAGCGCGGTGCCTGGCGTTTCCTGACCAAGGAGGAGGTGACGCGCCTGAAAGCCGGTCTGTACGAATAGTGCGAGCTATACAAATTCTACCAAAAAGGGCTGTCCATCATCTTTGAGGACAGCCCTTCTTGTATGGTTACGCCTCTTACTCGGCCGATTGGTAGTAGGCCACGGCGTGGCGCAGGAGGGTCGAGTCAATCGCACCGACCGCCTCCAACGCGTGGGGATTCTCCTTGGTGGGGACGATGCGCAGCTGGCGCACCCGATTGACGGGCGAGAGAATCGTGAGGCATTCGTTTTCGAGGTAGCCCAAATCCTGGTAGGTGGCCACAAAGGCACGCTCCGTGTAATCCTCCTCGAAAATCGAGCGGCCGTAGAAGGGCGATAGATAGCCGATGCCCGCCACATCGAGCAGCGTGGGCATGAGGTCGATTTGCGAAACGATGCGCCCCTCGCTTTGCGGCTTAATAAACTTCGGGCCGTAAATCAGGGCCGGAATGTGGTACTTCTCGAGCGGAATCTCCGTGCTGCCGGCACTCGATGCGCAGTGGTCGGCCACCACCAAAAAGAGGGTATTCTCAAACCACGGCTCACGGGCCGCCGCGCGGAAAAATTGGCCCAGGGCGTAGTCGCTGTACATCACGCCCCCTTTGCGCGACTTGGCATCGTGCGGAATCGAAATCTTGCCGGCCGGATAGGTGAAGGGGCGGTGGTTCGAAACACTCATGATGTGGGCAAAGAAGGGCTTTTGGCTGTCGGCATACTCGCCCAGGGTGCGGAGGGCCTTGCGGTAGCTGTCCTCGTCGCATACGCCCCAAATGTTTTGGAACGAAATCTCCTCGGGGCTGTATTGTCGTTGGTCGATGATGCGGTAGCCGTTGCCCCCGAAGAAGGACTCCATGTTGTCGAAGTAGGCGTTGCCGCCGTAGAAGTAGCAGCAGTCGTAACCTTGCAGGGCCAAAATCTCGCCTACGGTGGTGCAGGAGGTGTTGTCCTTCCGTTTGATGATGCTCTGCCCCGGGCAGGGTGGGAGCGAAAGGGTCAGGGCCTCCAATCCGCGCACCGTGCGATTGCCCGTGGCATAGACCCGTTCAAAGGCCAACCCCAGGCGGTAGAGCGAGTCGAGGTGCGGGGTCAGCTGCTCCTCGTTGCCGAAGCGGGCCATATACTCGGCACTCATGCTCTCCAGAGTGATAAGCACCAGATTCGGCCGAGGGAGCGTGTCGCGCGACGGGATGGTGCGCTCCACCCCGTTGTTGGTGGCGTAGGTCGAGCGCAAAAACTCCGCTACGGCCTCCTCCGGCTCGGTGAGGTAGAAATCGCGGTAGGAGAGTTCGTTTTTAAGGAAGGCGTCATAGAAGCGTTGCAGACCGTTGGCTTGCAGCTCGTTGGCGTAGATGTTGGGGCTGTTCTGAAAGCGCAGGTTGAAGCGGATAAGCCCCACGGATGCGATGCACAGCAGAAGATAGAGGGGGAGCAGCGTGCGCCGCCATTGCGGTTGATAGAGCGGCTCTTCGGGGTGCCTGATGCGCCCGATGAGCAGCCACCACACGGCAAAGGTCACAAGGAGCAGCAGCGAGGCAATCGGCAGGATGGGGTAGGACTCCAGAATGTTGCCGATGACTTCGTGCGTATAGACCAAATAATCGACGGCAATAAAGTTATAACGCACGCCAAATTCATTCCAGAAGAGGTATTCGCTCACGCCGTTAAAGAGGATGGCCCCGACATAGATAAAGGTCAGCACGAAGAACCAAAAGCGGGTCCAATAGGGGCGCACGGCCGGCAGAAAGTAACGCAGGGCGAAACTTGCGGCCCAATAGCAGAAGAGGGCCGTGGCGATGCGCCGTGCCGCTCCGCTGTATTGGTGAAATATCGAGTTGAAGAAGAGTACATAGCAGGCCATGGCCACCAGCCCACCCAGCAGCAGCCACCCCTGCGGGGCGCGGTATTTCCGGGGTGTGGCCGAGACGACAAAGAGCAGGAGCGGCACACCGGCCAATGTCACTACGGATAGGTCGTTCACCGCACCGAGCAGGAAAATTTGGAGCCACTCCACCGCACTAAAGGCGACGGATTCGGTCTGCGCATTCAGCAGGAGCGCGATGCGCAACAACGCCCCCACCGCAACGGCAAGCAGCACAAGGCGGGCGTAGAGTTTAGTCAATAATTTCGGCCAATGTTTCATCTTCTCGTTTTTTTTCTGCTACCCGCCGTAGGGCCTACGAAGGGCTGTTTGCGAAATTTTACAAATGTAGTAAATCTTTGCCAAAATCGGGCCGCATGGAAGAAAAAAGCAGTTTCGCGGGGTGCGAAACTGCTTTTTTATCGGTGGTGGGGTGCGTTACTCGGCCTTCGGGGCCTCGGGGCGCATCATGACCTTAATCTGGTTCTTGTTCTCCAACAACATCTTGGCGAAGGCCTGGATATCGGCGTTGGTCGTCGATTTGATGGTAGCCTCCTGCTCGGCGATGTTGTCCATGCCGCTATTCCACTTTGCGGTGATGTAGTTCATCCAGCTCTGGTTCTGCTCCAGGCTTGAGGTCCACCCCTTGAGGAGGTACTCGCGGGTCTTCTCCACATCCTCCGTCTTCGGACCATTGGCGGCAATCTCCTCAATCTCCTTGATGATGATCTCGCACAGCTCGTCGGCCATTGCATCGTTCGTGTCGAACTGGATGTTCATCGTATAGGTAGGCGAGGGGATATACGAGAGCGAACCCCAAACCTGTACGCCATACGTGCCACCCTTCTCCTCACGAATCGACTCCAGGTAGCGAGCGTTGAGGGCCTGCGTCAGATAGACCATGTTCAGACGGTTCTGCATCGTGTAGGCCACGTCACCCGAGAAGATGTAGCGTACCGAAACCTTCGGCTGCTGCATCGCGGTACGGAAGGTCTCATCAACCATGCCGCTCACATAGTCGGCGTTGTCATCCACGAAGGTCATCGGCTTCTTCGCTACGGGCAGCGAACCGAGATACTTCTCCACGAGCGGTTTCAGCACCTCCAAATCGACATTACCCACGAAGTAGTAGGTGAAGCTGTTGCCATTGGGGAAGAGCTTCTTGTAAATCGGTGCCAAATCCTCGAACTTGTACTTCGAAAGCGTCTCCTTCGAAAGCTCCTGACGGCGCGGGTTGTTGCCATAGGCCACCTCGGTCGTGCGCTTCTGCATCAGGTAGTCGGGGTTCTGCTCCAGGTTCTCCACCTGCGCGCTCACGATGTTCATCACCGTCTGGTAGTCGGCCTCGTTGAAGCGGGGCTGCGTGAGGTTCAGATAGACGAGCTGGAGGAGGGTCTCCACATCCTTCGGCGAGGCCGAGCCGGCCAGCGTGCTGTTGTAGGCCGAGGCATTGACAGCCACCTGGGCCGTGTTGCCCGAGAGCTGCTTCTGAAGCTCGGTGCGCGAGAACTTACCCACGCCCGACATCTGGCAGATGGCCGGCAGCAGCTCGGCATACTTCATCTCCTCGTCGCTCAATACCGACCAGCCGCCCTTGGCCGAAGCCTGGAACTGCACCTCGTCGGCACGGAACGTGGTGGGCTTCACAACCACCTTGATACCATTCTTCAGCGTCCATTCGGTCGTGCCGTAGGCCTCGTTGGTGGAGGTCTTCTTCACGGGCGAACCCTTCAAAATGGTACCCTCCGGAATCAGCGGCTCCTTTACCGTGTTGTCCTCGTAGGGGGCAATCTCGCTCTTTGAGACCTTCTCGCGGATGGCGAGCAGGTCGGCCTCGGTGGGTACGGCGATGCCCTCCTTCTCGGGCGAGTTGATGATGATTACCTGGTTCTTGTCCATGATGACCTGCTTGGCCAGCTGGTTGATGACCTCCACGTTGAGGCTCTTGATGAGCATCGAGTCGAGCTTCCACTCGGTCTCGGCATCGGGCATTGCGCTGTTCGAGCGGTAGGCCGAGAGGTAGCGGTTTACATAGTAGCGGTTCGTCTGGTCGTTGCGGTTCGTGTAACCACGCTCGGCACTACGCAGCAGGTCGTTCTGGGCGCGCTCAAACTCGCCATAGGTGAAGCCGTGGCGACGGATGCGCTCCACCTCGGTCATGATGGCCTCATAACCGCGTGCCAGCTCGCCATCCTTCGTCGATACGGCAGCCACGGTGGCCGAGAGGGTCGGGATGATGCCAATCGTACCACCCGTGACGATTTGACCACCCAGGAAGGGTGCATCGGGCTTCATGGCAATCTCTTGCAGACGCTCGCCCGTCATCGAGGCGAAGAAGTGCTGCATGAGGCCCAGCATCTCGGCATAAATCGTATTGTTGGCCTCCTTCGGCAGGGCGGGATACTTCATGAAAATCTGGGCCTGCGAACCATTCATCTCGGGGTCGGTGTAGATCGAGATGATAGGCTCCTCGTTGTCGGGGACGATGATGACCTCCTTCTGGGCGGCATCGGCCGGCGAGGCGGGGATGTCGCTCATGAGCTTCTTGAGCTTCTGCTCCACCTCATCCACGTTGATATCACCCACGATGACCACGGCCTGATACTCGGGACGATACCAGGCGGCATAGAACTCCTCCAGGTCGGAATATTTGAAGCTCTGCAAGCCGTCGAGGTAACCAATCAGGTTGCGCTCGGCATAGCGCGTACCCTTGCCCAGGGCCTGGAGCATCTTCATCGTCGAACGCCACGAAGCGTTGTCGCGCGTGCGCAGCTCCTCCTGAATCACACCGCGCTCCGAGTCAATCTCCTTGGGTTGCAGGGCGATGAAGTGCGACCAGTCGTGCAGAATCAGCAGGGCCGAGTCGATCACGCCCTCGCGCTGGATGGGAACATCCGAGATGTTGTAGCAGGTCTCGTCCCACGAGGTGTAGGCGTTCAGGTTGGCACCGAACTTCACGCCGACCGTCTCGAGGTACTCGATGATCTGCTTGCCGGGCAGGTTCTTCGTGCCGTTGAAGGCCATATGCTCCAGGAAGTGGGCCAGACCCTGCTGGTTTGCCTCCTCCTGAATAGCACCTACATGGTGCAGGATGTAGAAGTCGGCCAGATTCTTCGGCTTCTCGTTGTGACGAATGTAGTAGGTCATGCCGTTTTCGAGCGTGCCTTTGCGGACAGCCGCATCCTCCGGGATGGGCTGCATGGGGTTCATCCCCTGCGCAGCTGCACTCACCGTATAGAGTGCGGCCACAATCCATAATGTTAGTCTTTTCATAAGTGTAAATTAGGTATAATTTTTAATTCTAAATTCTGCATTCTACATTTCCTCTTCTTCGGCCCGATACTCAATAATATCGCCCGGCTGGCACTCCAGCTCACGGCAAATCGCCTCGAGGGTGGAGAAACGAATGGCCTTTGCCTTGCCCGTCTTGAGAATCGAGAGGTTGGCAGGTGTGATGTTCACCCGCTCGGCCAAAGCCCCAAGCGAAATCTTGCGCTTGGCCATCATGACGTCGATGTTGATGATTATTGCCATGGCGCACCCCCCCCCTTAACTGCTTTATGATATAACGTGTGGTTCTTCATCTTCGTATGTGCGGGTTAGATGGTTAGTTTCTGCTCCTCGCCCAGGTCGCGCCCGATGGCCGTCAGCTCGGCGGCAAAGAGGATTAAAAGCCCCATGATGAGGGCCGAGTAGCCGAATTGGAACGAGGTATTGATGGCATAGCCGCTGTCGGTCAGCAGCTCGGCAGCCCGACGGGCCATCATCCAACTGCTGATGCTGTTGCAAAGCTCCGTGCAGATGGTCAGCAGGGCGATGATGCGCAGATACCATACGTTGCACTTCTTGAGCGGCATCTCCTTCCGAATCGAGCGGCGCACCGAACGGATGATAAGTCCCATCAGCACGATGATGATGAGGAACGAGAGCGCGGCTGCCACCGTCATCCAATAGACCCACGGCGAGCCACCCACGGCGGCAAAGGCGTACCACCACTTCGAGTGGTCACCGGCCGGCTCGGTCACATGGAAGGTGACATTCGAGGGAAGGGCGGTGATTTGAAGCAGCGAATCGGCCGTGGCAACCGGTGTGGCGGTCGGCCTTTCCAGCGGGCAGTTGAACAGCAGGTAGCTGCTTTGCGGGGTGGTCTGCCCGAGTTGTTTGCTCAAATCCTGCCCCATGGAGGTACCGGCCGCAAGCCCCTGCCGAAATCCGGGGGCCACATCGAGCGTCAGCCCGACCAGCAACACCGCGAAGAAGGCGATGTAGAGTGCCATGAGGCGTTTTAAGTAGGTCGTTTTGTGTTGCATAGTGTCGATTTATGGTACAAAGGTAGTAATAAATCCCGAAAAACAACCAAAAATTATTGTTTTTCGATAAAATAAAGGACGATTGATGGCATTTTGTACCAATGAATCGGAATTTTTCGTATCTTTGCCAAAACGATTTTTTAATTCTTATGGCAGATAAAGCATACTTTACCTACAAAGTCGAGCCGCAGAGCCTCGATTTTACCTCCCACCTGAAATCGCCCGCGCTGATTATGTCCACGCTCAACGCCGCCGGTGCCGATGCCCACAACAAGGGTTTCGACTATGTGGATATGGAGCAGGACGACAACACCTGGGTCTTGAGCCGCATGGCTATCGAGGTGGCCTTCCGCCCCAAGCAGTATTCGGATTATGAGATTGAGACCTGGATCAGCGGCTACAACCGCCTGCTCTCGACCCGTAATTTCCGCATCTACGACGAGGAGGGCAAGGAGTTTGCGAAGATGACCTCGCAGTGGGCCATGCTCAACGTGAAGAGCCGCACGGCGGTCGATTTGACCGTGACGGCCGCCGTACACGATAAATATATGGTGCAGGATGAGCCGCCCTGTGCCGCCCCCTGCCGTCTGCGCGGGGTTTCGGATGGGGAGAGCTTCCGCCATACGGTGCGTTACAGCGATATCGACTTCAACCGCCACATGAATACGATTCGCTATATCGAGATGATTTTCGACCACCTGCCCATTGATGCCATTGCCGAGGACAGACCCTTCCGTCTCGATATGCACTTCCTGCACGAGGCGGTGCTGGGTGATGTGCTGACCATCTCGACGAAGGAGGAGGACGAGGTGCTGTTGTTCGAGATTGCAACCGCCGAGAACCCCTGCGTAAGAGCCGCCGTAAGATTTTTGTAAGCGGTGCCGATAAGTTGAGAGCGTGTCCGAAAGGTAGCGGATGCGCTCTTTTTTATGCCCGTACCGCTAATTTTTAATTTTTAATCTTTAATTTTTAATTTTTAATTTCAAAGAGTTATCTTTGAGTTATGAAACTGACTATCTTGGGTCCGGCACATCCCTATCGGGGTGGTTTAGCCTCGATTATGCAGACCATGGCCCGCGTCTATCAGCGCGAGGGGCATGCGGTCGATATTTGCACCTTTACGTTGCAATATCCCTCGCTGTTGTTTCCGGGCAAGAGCCAGACGGTGACCACCCCCGCCCCCGAAGATTTGACGATACGCCGTGAGGTCTCGACCATCAATCCGCTGAATTGGTGGCGCGTGGGGCGGATGCTCAAACGCGAGCGGCCCGATTTCATCCTCTTGAAATATTGGACTCCCTTCATGGCCCCCTGCTTTGGTACGATCGCCCGCCTGGCCCGTCGGAACGGCCATACGAAGGTCTTGTGCCAGATTGACAACGTCGAGCCGCACGAACACCACCTCATCGACCGCCCCTTTAACCGCTATTTCCTGCGCTCGGTCGATGGCTTTGTCTATATGTCGGACGAGGTCTTCCGCCAGCTGCGCGGCTATACCGATGCACCGGCCCTCTTCTCGCCCCATCCCCGTTTCGAGAACTTCGGCGAGCGCGTGGACCGCACCGAGGCCTGTGACCGCCTGGGGTTGAACCCTGCGGTGCGCTACGCCCTCTTTTTCGGACTCATCCGCGACTATAAGGGGTTGGATTTGCTCCTCAAGGCGTGGGGCGAACTGAAGCGCGACGGCAAGACGGCAGGGCGTAAGCTGGTGGTGGCAGGGGAGTTCTACACCGCCCCCGAACCCTATCGCAAGCTCATCCGCGAGGAGGGCCTCACCGACGAGGTGATCCTCCACGACCGCTTTATTCCCGACTCGATGGTGGGGGATTACTTCTCGGCTGCCGACTTTGTGGTCTTGCCCTATCGTTCGGCCACGCAGAGCGGTGTGACGCAGATTGCCTACCAATTCTCGACCCCGATGATTGTGACCAACGTGGGCGGGCTGAAGGAGATTGTACCCGACGGCAAGGTGGGCTACCTCTGCCAGGCCGACCCGCACGACATAGCCGCGAAGATCGACCGCATCTGGCAGGGCGACACCCTCGAGAGCTTCCACCAAAACTGCCTCACCGAGCGCGAACGCTTCTCGTGGGAGGAGATGTGTGCGAAGCTGATGACCGTGTACGATAAAATTAAAAATTAAAAATGAAAAATTACTAAAGGGTGACGGCAATAATAATAAGTGAGTCGATCGCTCAACAAAAAGGGAGATAGCCTTTCGCATCAGGCTATCTCCCAATTTTTTTGTTGAGCGGCTGAAAGCAAGAAAAAACTTTCAACTCTCAACTTTAAACTTTCGGTAATGATGCCAAAAGCGGCGCTTGGATTAAAATATAAGTAGCTGTTTATTTGC
>X42_Goitered_Gazelle__coassemble_6_pt1 | contig 127017 bp, 105 predicted proteins | sample X42_Goitered_Gazelle__metabat2_low_PE_007 | metagenome-assembled genome bin X42_Goitered_Gazelle
TACAAAATATGTAATTACACAAATTGTTATTACAAAAAGTGTAAATACAAATAATGTACTATGGAAAGGCAGAGGGGATGACGAGTGTTATTGATGAGGAGTAGAATACATCCCTGCCTTGCATAGGGGTGTTAAATTTTACACCTTCGCTGGATGCTTCTCGTTATTTATTAATCACAGAGTTTGTTGTACTCAGCAATGGTTAGTTTACCGAGTGTATCATCTACAATTGGTGGCTCGACATTGTATCTAAAATAGTATTGCTCGGTTCGGTTTTGTCGGTTTTTGCAACATAGTTTGATATCGTTCTCATCAACTTTTGTAAGCTCAGCAGCGGAGCGGATAGATCTCGCAATTGCTACTAACTCTCCCGTAGCATTGAATATTAGAACTTGTGGTTGTTTCTCTGACATATTGGGTGGTTTTATTTTCTCCTACAAAGTTAGTGATATTTTCCCCAAGTGAGTCCCGTGGCGACCATTAAAATTAAACACTCACCTCGCAGACTTGGAAAAATACCGAAGAATAGCGAGATGAGCGAAGGTCAATAGAGTGGGCATTTATTTTGCGCATCGGCGCAACCGCCTAATGCTTTGATAGTTGCCGTTATTAGTTCATTTCCTGGTGGCATCCATTCTACAAAGGAGAGGTTGATCTCTTTTCTGGATTGGGACTCTTCTGCCATTCCACAAGCAACAAGACGAATAATATCGGAGAGTTTCTCGCCATCGTGGAGACTGTCAAATATATCCTCAGACACCTCGAAGCACCTTGCATCATCTATTCAGATACAATGGATATAGTATCATTAAGCACTTGTTAGAATCCGAGTTGATCTAATATGAATTGTTTAAAGGTGGGGCTGCTGGCACAAGCATGTTCTAAGACCATCTTCCAGTGATTAATCCCATAATAACGAATATTCATGTTATGTGCATTCAGTTGATTTTGGGCAAAAATATCAAACTCTGCAACATTCGAAAAGTGTTGAGCAATATACATATTCTTTATTTCTGCAAATAATTGAATGGCCTTGAATTTATACCGACTTATGAGGCCTAATTTAGTAAAATGTCTTTCTATTAAATTGTACAATTGATTATTTATATTATTTACATTAGACAATCTGTAGTTGAAATTTAAATTATGATTGTAGGTAATGTCAATGAATAAAAACTGTACTTTAGGTAATATATCTGTGTATAAATTCAATATCAATTTCTCATTATTTGTATTTAATATCTCTTCTCCTTTTAGCGAATTGCATTGGCTACAACATGGTATTAAATTTAACACATTTATAGCAAACTCCGGGAAAATATCCTTAGGTAAAATATGTTCAGTGGTTGTTGCTTCGCCAACGACGCAATATGGACAAAGATTATTATAAGTCTGTCTGTTTATCTCAAAGAACCTTTTTCTAAAATTCTTTATTAAGGAGCTTTTGGAATTATACATATCAATGAGCACCTCCTTATGCTCCTGTCCGACCTGGGCTGGTAATATGTATTCTAAATTATTCGCGTGAAAATGGGTTTTATAATTGTCATAGCATTGTTGCATAGCTGGTTCAATGTTTAAGAGTTCATCTTTTACATCGCCTGCTTTTTTTCTTGCGACCGCATCTTTGTATACCTCAAAACATTCTTTGAGGTCATATGGTAACATATTTATCATTGCTCCGATATATATTTCTCAAGCAGTATACGTAAAGACATGCTTATGGGTACATCATTATTCTGGATTGATTGTAATATATTGTCCATATCACAACATTTATCTTCAACTAAATCCTTAACCATTTTAATATAATATGGAGAAATCACACTTCTTCCAAAAACATCCTCGGTTATTGTAGTAAGATTTTCTCCTAATGACTCGATTCTCATTGGTCGAATAATTGGAGAACCATCTAACTCGCGATCTATAATAATAACATTTCTAGATAACATATTTTGAATAATTAACGAGGAATGAGTGGCCATTATACAGCAAGATGCAAAATCATTACAAATACTATTAATTATACCTACAATAGTTGTTATACCTTTGGGATGGAGATGAACTTCAGGCTCATCAAGCAAGATTAATGTATTCTGACGAATATTTGCTACGATCTCAATTGTTAAGTTTAACAACATATACTGGCCAGAACTAAGACGATACTGCACTTTGTTAAAGTTGTCCTCTATGAAATTGTAATCATCATCAAAAATACAATCTATCACATCTTTCGCTAGAAGTTTTGATAGATATTTGTGTAAATTATATTGCCTATCATGATGTTTAATAATTTGAATCGCCTCACACCTTCTTTGAGCTTGTTCATCAAATGTCATCAATGACATTTGATCTGCTACTTTCTTTTGGATTCCGCAATATGTATAATTAAATGAAGAACCTTCAATGTTATAAAATCTATCAAAAATACTATACGATGCGGATATTACCTTGGAAAAAACAGGTATATGGGGAGTAAACCTATCATGGACCCCGTTTACTATGCATTCAGCAATTTGACTTAGAATAGATGTTTTGCCAACGCCGTTATCTCCTATCAATGCTACAATTCTATTCAAATTGAATTTATCAAAAGGCCTACCGAAATCAAGCTTAATTGGAAGTTGGGTGTCGTTAAAATATGGTATATTAGCCTTAAATACGAATGATGTAGGATCGTTAATATCATATCCCGCCAACACATAAATAGCATAGTTTAGAGCTTCTTCTGCAGTACTTTGCCTTAAAAGCGAATGACGAAAACCAGAAGTTTCACGAAATTCATCGCATATCTGACTAAAGCAGGCAGCATCACGTATAGCATACAAAAAGTTTTTATACGAACTACCTAAAACATTTTTTATTTGGGTATAGTAGGAGATTTCAGACGCTAAGGAGCAATAGTCTTTATCCAAGGAATATATTTTGCCCTCATTAAGTAATTTATATGTATTATCTTCTCTATGATTCATGATCCTGACGACACCGATTGATACGCCATAAGTTTCATTATTCTTAAAATAGAACAAGGAATATCTAGTTTTGTGACCATAATCATCCCATGTATACTCTTTTAATAGAAATGCCGGAAATTCACTAGGAGTTGTATTGATAAAAATTGGGATATTATTAGGAACTATATCAATAGGAACAACGGAATGTCCCAATCCTTCTTTCAAACGATAACATGGCAGCTCATTTACAAAATCAACAATTGCTAGTTCGCAATGTATTGATTTTAATAACGTGTTAATATTTGCAACATAGTTCTCTATTTCAGTTCGATTATTCCGCACTTCTGGAGAAACAATTACTTCAATATACCTAGAAAAGAACTTCTCATCTCCAGCTAATAGGTTGAATCGTTTTAATAGAGCATCATCTAACGACCAATCACTATTGTTAACCATATGCTGATATGCGTCTGCTTCCGCATTTCTAAATTTAGGGTCTTCAGATGGCATTGCCGGCAGATCCCAAATCAGCTTCAAAAAATCCACCTCATTAAGATCTATCGAAGAGTTGTTGTCATAACGCCCCAATGGACTATCCATTGAGTTAATGCAATCATAAATTGCACGTTTAAGTTCAGGTGTATATGTAATCATAGGATACCTTTTATGAATAAAGACATCATGAAAGAGCAAATATCTTGTTATTATCTTGATGCAAATCTTATTGTTAACTCCTTTATTTTCTCTACGAGTTCATCAAAAGACAGGGAATCCCCATAAATCATACTTGACTGCATGTCGGCATAGTCTGCTGCCCATACTTGATAGTACTCCGCTGGCGGAATCAAAGTTATTCGATCTCGTATATCAGGAGTATAATCGACATCGTGCATATGGGTAAAAACATCTCTATGGTGATGAATGGTATTCCATAGGTCGTCATCTTTAATAGCATTAATGGCAAATTCTTTATCCATCATTCTTTCTAAGTCATAGAGGTGTCTGCTTTTGCGCTCAGCCTTATAACAAGCATTCGTTGTGAATAACTCGTGAAGAAGGAATGCTTTCTCGAGAAAGGTCTTAGCTGCAACTGCGGTAGTGATCTCTGCTTTCATAACAGAAGTCTGCATCGTAGGAAAAGCCTGGGTAATCATACTCTCAATGACCGCCTTCTCCGTAGGCTCAAACAGAGAACGAGCACCTATCTCAAGTATAATTTGGGGCTTAACATACGATAACTCCGCGTCGAACAAGGATTTATATTTGATAAATATTTGTCTGGGTTCTGGATATGTTTTATCTCCCTCACCATTTGGTTGGGCTTCAATATCCAAAAACTCTCTTAAGCCATAGCGCTCAACGGCATTATTCAGCTCTATACAGAACTCATTGCTCACAAATAACGATGATGCCTTACGGAGTTTTTTGAGTTGGCGTACTGTCAAATCGCCTTCAAGTCCAAACAAACTACGATCTACAGCTATATCAATATCTTCCGAGAATCTATCTATCAGTCCCCAAACCTTGCTTAATGATGTGCCACCCTTAAATACCAGTTTGTCAGCAAAAGGTAGGGTAAATATAATTTCAAGTAGTGTACTAACCCACAAGTCCTTCTCAACAATTTGTTTAAAAAGTCCTTGCTTTATAGCTGTTTGCTCTATAACGACTCTTTTAGAGTCTGCTGGAAGTGTGTGAAAATTATTCATATAATCTTGAAATCAGTGTTTGGATCCAATTAGGCATTAGGTTATAATCTCGTTCGATTGATGCTCTATCTTCATTTTTCAATAGGTTTGCAATATACTGCTTGTGTTCATCTGTCACATTGCTTTCGCCTATCTCTCGCAAAGCAAATGTAAGAAGCATTGCCAGTCTATTTTTGAACGCAAGATTTTTCGGAGCAGTCTTTATGAATTTGATACCTCTGCCAGAATTGAGCGTTATCTTTCTTGGGGAGCCATCTGTTAGGTATACAACATTTGCAGGCACCTGAGTTGACAGTCCGAGTACATTGAGTGCATAACTGCCTGTGGGTGCAATTCTCGCCTTATCACGCTTAGCTATATACTGAGCTATATCCTCAAATGTGGGATATATAACGCCCAAACCTAAAACTTTGTCAATTTTAGGATAACAGTATATGCCTCTTGCTACACGAATAATAGTACCAGATGCCGCCATCCTTTCCAATGATTTCAAGACAGATTTTGGCTCTCCATAACGAGTAAAATCACTAGAAGAAAATATTACGCCTCTTCCGCACTTTCTAACCTTGTTATATATCTTATCTTCAATATCTTGCATATTGATATGCGTTATTAATTGTCGCAAATATAATCTTTTTTTGCGACAAAACATATATTGCAAGTAATTTTTATTATTCTTATTATTCTTTCTGCCACTATTTAGATGAAATGTATCTCGTATTATTATATTGTGTGGCATGCCAATTTCTCGAGAAGTGGGGCTATGTTTACAAATCGAGCGGCTTTATTGGCCGCTCGATTTTGTTTAGTTGACAGACATCTTCACCCTTTGCTTTTCCTTTGTCCTCTGACGAATATGTGCCATCTTACGTGTGGAGATGTACTTTCGTTTGATACCACACAAGTCGTCATACTCTTTGAGTGTCAGCTTGTCCAAATCGTCCATTTCCAATAGAATATCGGGATGCAGTTGGCGGTAATAATAGGCTCCTGACCTGACCGATTTTCCTGTGCAACAATTGTGTATTGCCGATTTGTTTTCGTGCGTCAATTCAGCGGCACAATGCAACGACCGAACAATCGCCACCAACACCCTTGCCCCATTGAAAATAAGCACCTTGCACGGTCTTCTAAATTTACTCCTTCTCATTTGCGTTGTGATTTAATAGTTTAGACTATTATTAGAATAGGAGTATTTTCGGCTTTTGGTTGGCAGCTACTTACATACCCTAATAAGTATTGCAAAGATTACCGTCTGTTACAACTTTATTATCATCAGCTATCATCGTTTATCACTATTTATCAAATAATTCCGCCTTATTTGAGCCTCAAATATGTAAGACTCTTATTATCAATAACTTTTGCTTTCTGCATCGGCAAATAAATTTGCATACCAATAACAAACGATGATAAAGCATTTTATCACAAAGCGCTCAAAATGAGCGCTTTTTTTGTTCTTGGTGATAAAACCATTTATTACTGTTTATCATCGTTACGCAATATTTCTTCGCCCTATTTCACCCTCAACCAAAAAATCAGAGTTACCAACCTTATGAATTATTACTGCATAATAGTTGCAAATTGAACTATTATCACCCTATTTGTTCCATAATAGTTGTAAATAGAACTGTTATCGGAAATATTTAGAGCATTCTTCAAGCATTGATCAAAACCCAACATTCGGGACACTCTAAATACTGAGTAGTGATCTAACTTTTTTAGGATATTCATACCGAAAAACAAAGAAAAAGGTCGTTTAATTTCCCTGGAATCAATACACTATATATGTTGGCAGGGAAATTAAACGATGTTTTGTTTAAAAATGACATTTCGCAACCCAAGACAAATCACAGCAATTCGGATTTTTCTTTTATAAAAATAAGGGTCGCCCACATAGGACTATCCTCTTTGGGAAAAGCACAGTACAAACATTTGTAACACTCGACACATCAACACGATACACAAATAAATGTGAAACGATTTCGCCTGTAAAACTGTTTGGCGCTTCTCTGAACAGAAGTTCAGGTAAAAATTGAGGACAAAAGTATAATCGAGAATCATCAAGGGCGAGAGAAATAAACTAAATTTAAGTATGGTTTATCCCTGAAATCGGGCTTAACATATAATATAGTTTAGTTTATAATGGGCACTTGTAACAACTTTAGCAAATAATATTTATCTTTGTTGAAGAATAGAAAACTCTAAAACCCAATAATATGGAGCGCATTGTTAGCGGCAATGATATTTATTATCTGAAAGAATACCAGTTGGAAAAGGATTTTGAGCAAGATGTTGTTGCGAATTACCGACATATATTTGGAAACAATACAGTCTATATAGATATCAAGAAAAAAATCGGAGATAGCATTGTTACGATTCCTGATGGTTACTTGCTAGATTTTACCTTTACGAATAACCCTCGTCTATATATCATTGAGAATGAGTTGGGCATTCACGATGCTTACAAACATATCGGTTCACAACTCCTCAAATTTGCGATATCATACAAGCCGAGTGGTAGAAAAATCAAGCAATTTATCATTGATTATCTTGCTAAATCTCCTGAGCATCTGGCTCTCGTCGAGTCGAAAATAACTGAAATGGGATATCGCAACATAGATGCATTGTTGGAGTCGTTGATTTTTGAGAAGCCTGTTGCAGCTATTGTTATTATAGATAATAGTTCTGCCGAGTTGGAGAATGTATTGAGCCAACTCACGATGAATGCCGATATTATTGAGTTTAAGACCTTTGAGAATAAAGAGGGAAAAATTTTATATAAGTTTATCCCATTTAATAACGAAATTCAAGAGTTTGTTGCGACAAGCAATAGCACTAAAAGCGTATCTGTTGAGGATATTGACACAATTGTGGTGCCTGCACAAGAGGAGGGCTTTCAATCTGCATTTATCGAAAGTAATGCTTGGTGGCAGATTCGTATCTCGGTTTCGATGCTTGATAAAATTAAGCACATCGCAGCCTATCGAACTGCTCCAGTATCAGCAATAACCCATGTTGCAGATGTTGATAGAATAGAGAAATATAAGGATACAAACAAGTACATTCTCTATTTCAAGGAGCCGGCAAAAGAGATTTCGCATATTGAGTTGGATAAGGGCAAGAAGGGTATTGCGCCACAAGCCCCAAGATATACCAACTACACTAAACTGATGTCTGCAAAATATCTATCAGAAGTATTCTAATACAAATATCCATATATCATTGTGAGCAGAGGCAACACCTCTGCTTTTTTTGTATCGTTGTCCAACCTTTTCGGGCGCAAGTCCCTACTCTTTCAATGAAGCGACCACAATCGCACAGATATACATTTATGTTTAACCAATAAAACCAAAAACTATGGAAGTATTAACTATCGAACACAGCGCTTTTCAGCAGCTGATTAGCAAAATTGATGCAATGGACGAGTACATCCGCAAAGTCAAGTTAGAGCAGCAAAGCTCTCTTGACGACGATTGGGTCGATGGGCAGGCGGTATGCGAATATCTCTGCATCTGCGACAAAACCCTGCAACGCCTTCGCAGTGCCGGAAAAATCACTTACAGCACCATTGGCAACAAGTACTACTACCAGATTGCCGAAATTAAGCGCTGCCTGCGTGCTCACACAATCAAGAGTAGCGAAGAGATGCTGCAAAACCTAATCGCCCACAAACGAAATAGCAAAGCGAAGGCAAGCGCTAATGTTCAGTAAACCGTAGAGAGGTGGCTACAAATAGAGGCCATCTCTCTTCGATTTTGTCAATTCAAAAATTATTCGTAAATTTGTCGTAAGCAACTGTAGTTCTGAAGTTTGTATAGCAAAAGTCGGATTCGAAAACGACACCTTGAAACAACCCAAGTGTCCCTCGAATTGGGAGTATAGTACTGGGCAAAGGCAATTGCTTGATATACAGAGTGGGAAGCAGATGGACAGACTCTCGTTTTCCGCTCCAAAATCAAAAAGGTTGGCTGAATGCCAGCCTTTTTGATTTTAAGCGAACAAGGCTCTCCCGAGCGACCCAAATCTCCCCTCCCAGGGGTTGAGGGTGTAAATAACAAGTTAATATATCATGGATATATAGCAAATTTTATTAACTTTGTTACACCTAATGCAAAGCAGAAAGCCTATGGCACACTTTCAATTCAAAATCAAGTTAAGAGGTATCAGCAAGCCTCCCGTATGGCGCAAGGTGGATGTGCCGGCGAATATAACATTCGATCTGTTCAGCCAAATTATTCAGGATGCATTCGGCTGGTATGGTCACCACTTGTGGCACTTTACCCCCAATGCTTATGGAACATATCCCGTGATTGCCATTCCTCTATCAAAGGATACACTGTGGGCGGAAGATCCCGATTTGAACGCGGAAGAGACGAAGCTGAGCAGAATCTTTCGAAACGAGGGCGATAAGTTTACCTACACCTACGATTTCGGCGATGATTGGATTCATGAGATTGTATTGGAGAAGATTACCGACGAGGAGTCAAACAAGGTCTATCTGCTGAAAGCCAAAGGGGCAACGCCGTTGGAGGATAATGGTGGAGTTATGGGACACGAACACATGAAGAGGGTGCTTAAAGATTCGTCACATCCCGACTATGCAATGTATTGTGAGCATTTAGGAATGGATAGTGGTGCCGATTGGGACTTCAACGACCCCGACATTGCGTGTGGCGAGATGGGCGAAGTGCTGGATTGATGTGTTTATAGCATGAGCCGTCGGCACAAAACCAACTCTAGGCAAGAGTTGCCACATTTTCGGCGCCAATTCAACACTGAGCCATAACCTTGGATGCCATACTTGCGCATTGCCCCATTGCTGGTGATGGCGCCGCTTTCTACTCCTCGGACTGCCGCCAACTTGACACTCCTCGGATAGCCACATTATGAGTGCCTGATATACAGTCCTTTACTCTTTTCTTCCACAGCTTTACTTTTTTTTGGGTAACGCTATTTCAGGACGGGACAAAATCTTCCCAAGAGGGCGGTAAAAGCAGAAATGGTTTTTGATTGCCTTTTTTGAATGCTATCTTCGCCATATCGTAAATGGTTTCTTGTTGATATTCAGCGAAAAACTTTTTTTGTAATCGCTACAGCCAATATTGTACATATAATCCCTCAACTCTCTTCTTGTTGCCAATCGATAGTACCGATACGCTTTCGGCAGAGGATGATACTGCCTAAAATGAAGGAGGTCATAGCTGCTATGCTCTAAATATATCACGCCCTTTGTCGTCTTATGATGAAAACCCCATAGACTCGTCGAGGGCGGACAATGTGGATTATTCGAGTGAAAAAGATAGAGGTCGCCTACGCGAAATGAACTCTTTGCCGTTAATTTGCGTTTCTTCATATTGTATAGTTTTTGTACAATCAAAAAAACGCACGAATCCTCGTACCCAATCGAGATTTACGAGAAAAATAGACAATAAATTTTTGGCCGAGGACCGTGCGTATGGTCCCGGCTGTTTATCCAAAACTTTATTATCTTTTCTCTATCTCGATTGAGCAGAACAGCTCGTAGTACAAAAGTACAAAATTTATCTAAAATTTAACTCATATACCCACAAAAAAACTGTCGAAATAATCTCTCGACAGTCAGTTTTAGGTCTCCTTTTTGACCAATAAGCCCAAATAAGAGAGGAAATTTATGAATATATGTTAAGCATCGAGGTATGCAAGAACATTCTAAAAGAAGATGGATTAAGGCTTAATGATAGCCAAGTAAAAGAGGTAAGAGATTTTTTATATGCCATAGCTCATATCGAGTTGAGGGCACTGAATAATAACGAAAAAGAAAACGAAGAGGGAGATAGTTATGGAAATTAAAAATGTCGTTCTGTATTGCCGTGTATCAACAGCAGAGCAAGAGAAGGGTAGCTCACTCGATTGGCAGGAGGACTATCTCCGCCGTTACTGCGAGATGAAATGCTACAATGTTATCGGTGTTTATAAAGAGGATAAGTCGGCGAAATCTGGATTTAGTAAACGCACTGAATTTCAAGCGTTGATGAAATATTGTAAAGCACATAAGCACGAAGTCGATTACGTGTTGGTGTATCGTTGGGATAGATATTCCCGCAATTTGAAAGAGGCACTTATCAATCTCGATTATTTCGAAAAAATCGGGATTGAGGTTAATAGTGTCGAGCAGCATATTGATTTCAATGCCGCAGACTATATTACAATGCTTTCATTATATATATCTATGGCACAGAGCGAGGATACAAAGATTTCAAGACGTACAAAGGAAGGCATCCATGCATCATTGGAGAAGGGTAAATGTACTTGTAAAGCCCCACGTGGATATATCAATCGACAGATAGACGACAACAATAAATATGTAGAGATAGACAAAGAGAAAGCCCCAATCATCAGAGAGATGTTTGCCGAGGTTGCAAAGGGTGTATATACTCCGTGTTATATCCAAAGAATGTTTGCTCGTCGAGGGCACTACATACACAAGAACTCGTTTATGAAAATGCTCCGTAACCGATTTTATGTCGGTGAGGTATTTGTGCCAGAATATAGCGACGAGAAGATTGGCACTATACCAGCGCACTATGTTAAGGGACTGCACGAACTACTTATCGATAGAGATACGTTTGAGCGCGTTCAGGCGATTGTCGATAAGCGAAATCGTCCCAAATTGACGAAGCGTCCACACCCTGACGTGTTCCTGCGTCAGTATCTGCGTTGTCCGCAGTGCGGGGCAACAATGACAGGTAGCGCAAGCAAGGGTAACGGTGGCAAATATTATTACTACCATTGCAGTCGTGATGCAAAGCATTTCCGCTGTCGAGCCGACAGAGCGAACGAGTTATTTGCTCGCTATCTCGCTACATTGAAGCCCAATTATAACATTATGCGTCTATATGGTGAAATTCTCCGAGATATTCAGAACGAAGGCAAGATAATCACCCAAAGTCAGATTGCAAAAGTCGAAGCCGAGCTTATGGCATACGATGCGCGATTGACGACGTTGGCTAATAAATATCTTGATAATGAGATGGATACCGAAACTTATAAAGAGCTGAAACAGCGTATTTCATTGGAGAAAAAGGCGTGCCATAGCAAGCTCGATTTGATGAAATCCCCCAAGTGTGCTGATGTCGAACCACAACTCGACTATGCTATGTCGCTGATTACCAATTTGGAATACCATATCAGAGAGGGGCGTTTAGATGTCAAGAGAGAGCTGATTGGTGTGATGTTCCCAGAAAAATTTGATTTTGATGGAAAATCATATCGAACCAATACCTACAACAAGGTGCTCGACTTAATCTATCAGCAGACCAATGAGTTACGGGGACAAAAAAAAGAAGACTCTTCAGATTTTTCTGAAAAGTCTCCTTTGGTACCCCCTCAGGGGCTCGAACCCTGGACCCCAACATTAAGAGTGTCGTGCTCTACCAACTGAGCTAAAGAGGCATTTGCTTTCGAGGTTTTATCCCCTAATTGCGTTGCAAAGATAAGGACAAAAGTTCTACTCTGCAAATATTTTTTGAAAAAAAATTGAAAAAATTTCACAACCAAGGCGCGACAATCCGCCATCTACTTGCTAAATCGCTCTAAATCTACTCGATACGGTCAGTATTCCATTCTCCTTCGGCCGAGGGGTAGAGAATGGGGCGCGCATCGCCCTCGCCCTTCAATTTCAGGAAACTCTCATACAGCGCGATGCCGTTGGCCGACTCCGAGGCAATCGAGAAACCGATGACCGAGGGGTGGCGTTTGGCCGTGTGGTAGCTGTTCTCGACGCGCTCCAGGTAGAAGGGGACCCAGGCCGGATCATTCGAGGGGTTGCCCCCCACGTTGCGCGATGAGCCTGCCCGATGGCTGTCAATCGGGGCCTGGGCGATGACATACAGCCCCAGCGTATCGCACACCTCATAGAGGTGCGAGGCAACGGCTCCGGGTTGCAACTGTATCGTATTGCTCCCCGAGCGACGAATCTCGGCCAGGCGGTCGGCCGTAGCCGCAGGGCTGCACGGCGTGATGGTCAGCGACTCCTCGCGGCCGTTCAGCAACACCTTCCCCGCACGCAAGGCCACCGCACGCAACCCTAACGGGTATTGGTGGTACTCCATATAGCGGCCCTCGCGCTGGGTGCGGATGCGAAGCGTATGGTGTTGCGGTCGCTCACGGCTCCAGAGCATCGTATCGACCACCGTAGCGAGGAAGCGCAGCGTATCTTCGCCCCGCATTTGGAGCGTCAGGTCGCTCTGTCCGTGGGCGATGGTACGGCCTGTGGGGTCGTCCAATTCGTAGTAGATGCGCACCGTGCGGGGGTTGAGGGCGTAGCTCTTCACCACGATACCCACCTCGGCCGTCGCCTGGGCGGGGTTCTCCTCATTCATCGTCGTCTCGACCAGCACCTCCCGTACGCCCATCGTCGGCGGGGCGGTCACCCACACCTTGCCGAGGCCCTCCGAGCCGCTCTTCCACCCCTCAATCGGGGCCAGGTCGGAGGGGCGATTCAGGATGATTTCCACGCGGTTGCGTCCCTCCTTCAGCCGCTTGGTGATATTGAAGTCGGCCGGTGTGTTGCCATCGCGGTTGGTGGCTACGGGGCGGGCATTCACCCACAGTTCGTAATCGGCGGGCGCACTCTCGATGTGGAGCATCACCTGGCGGTTGGTCCAGGCGAAGGTCGAAATCAGATCGGCCGAGAGGCGGTTGCCCTCCCGGGTCCACTCCGTAATCGGGGTGCGGTAGCGGTGCGTTTCGGCCCCCGCGGCGGCATCGGCAGCCGAGGCGTAGGGGACCACAACACCGCGCGGCAGTTCGCGGCCGTCGGTTGCGCTATAAGGTTGTGCAACGAGCAGATTGCACGAAAAAAGGGCCAAAAGGGTGAGAAGTATGCGCATAGTTTTGTATCTTTGCTTTCGACAAAGATAGCTATTTTTTTCGATACACGATGCAAGAGCTTCCGAAACTGAACTTTCCACCGCAGAATCTGCGCCTGAGTCGCACCGAGAAGGGGCTGAAGGTGTGGAGCGAGGTGCGTCGCCAATGGCTGGTGCTGACCCCCGAGGAGTGGGTACGTCGCCACCTGGTGGCCTACCTCACGAACTGCTGCGGTGTCGAGCCGCTCCGCATCGTCGAGGAGTACCCCGTGCCGCTCAACGGCCAGCCCCAACGGGCCGATGTGGTGGTGGTCGATAACGAGGGGCATCCCCGTCTGCTAGCCGAGTGCAAAGCGGTGGAGGTCGATATCGACCAAGCGGTCCTGGAGCAGGCCACGCGCTACAATGCGGTGCTGGCGGCCCGCTATGTGTTGCTAACCAACGGACTCAAGATTTTCTGCTTTGAGCGCACAGCACAAGGCTACCGACAACTTTCGACCCTTCCCCAAGGGCTTTAGGTGGTGAATCGGAACGATTCGATCTCTTTTTCTTTTCTACTCTTTTAGTATATTGTAAAAGTTTAGTACCTTTGTGCGGCCGGAGCTTACTCCGGTTGTTATTTTTTTAATTCAAAGAGAGAGATGAAGAAGAGAGAGTATGTAGCACCCGAATTGGAGGTGCTGGATGTGGTTGTGGAGCAGGGCTTTGCCCAAAGTCAGTTGGAGGATATCAACCCCGATGGGGAGGAGCTGTAAAGGCGAAGCGATGATGAAGCGTTTAGTTGCCCTATTACCCCTGCCCCTTATGCTGGCTGCCTGCGAGAAGGGGCTTAACGAGGAGCCGAAGCAGTCGACGGAGCCGGTGGCGTTCTATGCCGCCTTCGAGGAGCCGGCCCCCGAAACGCGCACCTATGTCGATGCGAATCTGTCGTTGCATTGGCACGCTGACGACCGCCTGACGATTTTTCACGGTGTCACCGAGCCGTTGCAGTTCTCCTTTACGGGCGAGACGGGTGCCAAGTCCGGCACGTTCCGCAATACGGATGGCGTTTTTTATGCCCCCGACCCCGATGCCCCGAACAACGTGGCGGTCTATCCCTATGCCGCGAGCCACCTGCTGGATGCCACGAGCCGCATGGTGGTCTTGGAGATGCCGGCCGTGCAGACCTATGCCGAGAACACGTTTGGCCGCGGAGCCAATACGATGGTGGCCATCACCTCCGGTGTTTCGGATTTGGCACTCTATTTCAAGAATGTAGGCACCTACCTCAATGTCCGTCTGTGGGGTGAGAATCAGCGCGTGAAACGCATCACGCTGACCGCTACGGCCGGTGAGCCGCTGTCGGGTTTGGCGATGGTAACGCCTACCTATGGGGGTGAGCCGACCTGCGAAATGCTGTCCATTACCGCCTCGCCGACTGTCACGCTGGAGTGCGCCGAGCCGGTTCTGGTCAATACGACCCGGGAAAACCCCGTATCGTTCTGGATTGTGTTGCCGCCCGTTGCCATGGCAAGCGGTTTCACCGCCACGGTGGAGGATGCCGACGGCCAGGAGCAGTGCTTTGAAGTCACGAAGTCGGTGAATTTCAAGCGAAACACCTACAATACGCTGACGCGCGAGTTGGCCATTCAGCCGCTACCGCAAACGCCCGCCCTGAATGAGATTTGGTACACCTCGACCGACGGTGAGGTGGTAACGCCCAAAGACGAAACGGCCTTCGGCAGCACGCTGCTCGGCAACACCTACGCAAACGGCCGCGGCGTGATGACCTTCGACGGCAATGTCACCAAGGCCGGTGCGCAGGCCTTTATGGGTTGCACCACCCTCGCCTCGATTCACCTGCCCGAAAAGGCAATCACCGTATCGTCGCAATCCTTCCAGGGATGCAGCAACCTGACGGAGGTGATTCTGCCCGAGAAATTGGCCGTATTAAGCACGACTGCCTTCCGTGAATGTACTTCGCTCAAGGAAATCACCATCCCGAATGTCACCAGCATCGGCCAGCAGGCCTTCCTGGGGTGTACATCGCTCGAAAAGGTGACCCTTTCGCCCCGCACCAAGACGCTGGGCAACCACGCCTTCTACCAATGTTCGGCCCTGAAGGAGATTGCGTTGCCCGCCACCGTGACCTCGATTGGCACGCACGTCTTCTACCAATGTAAGTCGCTCGAAACGATGGTATTGCCCGATGCCATTCAGACCATTGGCGAAAGGGCCTTCTACCAATGTAGTGCGCTGAAGAGCCTCAACCTCCCCGCCTCGCTGGTTACACTTGGCACCTATGCCTTCTACGAGTGTGCCGCGCTCGAAGAGGCCATCGTTCCGAGCGGTGTGACGGCGATTGCCGACCGCACCTTCTACGGATGTAAAATGCTCCGTCGCCTGGAGCTTCCCGAGGGGTTGCTCACGATTGGCAAGGGGGCATTCGGTAACGGCTCGATGCTCGATAAACGCAATATGTCGCTGACCGAGGTGGTGATTCCCTCGACCGTGACGAGCATCGCCGATGCCGCTTTCGGATACTGCAACGCGCTGAAAGATATTACGTTGAAGTCCACCACGCCGCCCGATTTCGGCGATGGTGTCTTCGGCGGCTGCTCCTCGGAGCGTGCCTTCTATGTGCCGATGGCCTCCGAAACGGCCTACAAGGTTGCGCTGGGTCTGTATAGCGACGGCCAGTATGTGCAAGGCGTAGAGGGGTTGTAGTCCTCCCACACCTAATAAATAGGAATCCGTCTAACAAGGCTCTTGTTCTACGAATTCCGGAAAGAAACGAGAGGGTGTCCCCAATTGGTCGGGACACCCTCTGTTGTGTTTCGGGTGGGGCGTGCTATTGCATCGCCTGGCGCAAGGCCTTGGCCAGCTGGTCGGGGCAGGAGGTACCGCGGCCGCGACAATCAATGCCCTCGAGGCGGGCGATGGCCTCCTCAATCGGCATCCCCTTGACAAGGGCCGCTACGCCCTGCGTGTTGCCGTGGCAACCGCCTACAAACGTCACTTCGCAAATCGTCCCCTCCTCGACGGTCAGGATGATGGCCTGTGAGCAGGTGCCTTGTGTGGGATAGGTAAGGGTCTTCTTCATAGTTTTAACGATTAAAAAAGATGCTGTCTGACAAGGTGATTTTGGCGTTTTGCTCGCCCTTAAAATCCTCACATACGAAAAAGTATGCTCCGGTTTTTCGGGCTTCGCAGGCCTAAAAATCCCTCTTGTTATACAGCATCTTCAAAGAGGGGGTTGCTCAACAAAACTTGTTGGACAACCCCTCAATTGGGTTACTTCCGGAGCGATTACTGCTGCTGCAAACCCGTGGGGTCGGCAACCACCATGTTCTTGTCGATGCGCAGCGTGACGTCGCTGTCCACCTCCAAGAGGAGCGTCGTCTCCTTGACCTCCTTCACCGTGGCGTAGATACCGCCGGCGGTGATGACCTTGTCGCCCTTCTTGAGGTTGTTGCGGAACTCCTGCATCTGCTTGCGGCGCTTGGCCTCGGGACGCCACATGAAGAGCCACATCACGAGGAACATCAGGCCAATCATAATCAGGAAACTGTACTGCTGCATGAAGCCGGGTTGCGGCTCAACGGGGGCAGCCTGAAGGAAATTCATCATTGCTTTCTGTTATTTAATAGGTTTGTCAATTATGCAAATATACGCTCTTTTTCGTCGTTATGCAAATCACGGTTCAATATCGGCCTCCACATAGAGGCGCAGGGGTTCTGTGCCGTCGTTGAGAAACAGGCGCAGGAGTTTGAGTTGCCAGCCCCACTCGCCCCGCGCATCGAAACGCAGCACCACCTGACGGCTCTCACCGGGCATAATCGGCTGATTCTCATACTCGAGCGTTGTGCATCCGCAGGTGCGCTCCACCGTTCGAATCACCAACGGAGTTGTCCCCTCGTTCACCAGCTGCAAGGGTTTTTCGGCAATCTCGCCCTCGTGCATCCGCCCGAAACGAATCGTATCCGACCCGCCGAGGCCGACAATCGAGTCCGAAAGGAGGAGCTTTTGGCCGTAAGGCGTCGTCTCTTTCGGTTGCGACTGACCGCCACACGCCACAAAGAGCAACCAAACGACCACAATCAAACAGCCTCTCATGACTCTCTTTTTGCTATATCACCGCTAACAAGCGGGATTTTAAGGCTTGCGAAACGCGAAATCAGGCTTTTATCCTTGCAAACTTACCTCAAAAGAGGGTGGCCAACAAGTTTTGTTGAGCAACCCCATTTGGTAGAAGTTGTATAACAAGAGGGATTTTTAGGCCTGCGAAGCCCGAAAAACCGGAGCATACTTTTTTTGTATGTGAGGATTTTAAGGGCGAGCAACACGCCAAAATCACCTTGTCAGACAGCTTTTACATGCGCTCGGGGACATCGATACCCAGGAGCTTCATACCCTTGCGAATCACCGAGGCCACCGTGGCGGCGAGCTGCAAGCGGAGTTTGCGCACCTCGACATTCTCTTCGCGGAGAATCGAGTGGTCGTGGTAGTAGCCGTTGAAGCTCTTGGCCAGCTCGTAGATGTAGGCACCGATGATCGAGGGGGCGAAGTTCTCCCCGGCCGCAGCCACCGTGGCGGGGAACTCCGAGAGCATCTTCACCAGCTCAATCTCCTCGGGGATGTAGGTCGCCTCGGCCGGCTCCTCGTAGGTGATGCCCTGCTCGGCCGCCTTGCGCAGCACGGAGCAGATGCGGGCATGGGTGTATTGGATGAAGGGACCCGTGTTGCCGTTGAAGTCAATCGACTCGCGGGGGTCGAAGAGCATCGTCTTCTTGGGGTCCACCTTGAGGATGAAGTACTTCAATGCACCCAGGCCGACCATCGTCGATACGGCCTCGGCCTCCTCCTCCGTGCAGCCGTCGAGCTTACCCAACTCGGCCGACATCTCGCGGGCGGTCTTCACCATATCGGCAATCAGGTCGTCGGCATCGACCACCGTACCCTCGCGCGACTTCATCTTGCCCTCGGGCAGCTCCACCATGCCATACGAAAGGTGGGTGATGTGGTCGCTCCACTCCGCATAGCCGAGCTTCTTCAGCACCAGCTTCAGCACCTGGAAGTGGTAGTTCTGCTCGTTGCCCACGACATAGACCATATCGTCGAGCTTGTTATCCTCGAAACGACGGAAGGCCGTGCCGAGGTCCTGCGTCATATAGACCGACGTGCCGTCGCCACGCAGCAGGAGCTTCTCGTCCAGCCCGTCGCCTGTCAAATCAATCCACACCGAGTTGTCCTCGCGGCGATAGAAGACCTCCTTCGCAAGGCCCTCTTCGACGAGCGACTTACCCAGCAGGTAGGTCTGCGACTCGTAATATACCTTATCGAAATCGACTCCGAGTGCCTTGTAGGTTACATCGAAGCCCTCATAGACCCAGCCGTTCATCTTGCTCCAGAGGGCGCGAACCTCCTCGTCGCCCATCTCCCATTTGCGCAGCATCTCCTGCGCACCGACCATAATCGGGGCCCTCTTCTTGGCCTCCTCCTCGCTCATGCCCTCGGCTACCAGCTCCTTGATTTGGGCCTTGTAGTGCTTGTCGAACTCGACATAGTATTTACCCACGAGGTGGTCGCCCTTCATGCCCGACGAGGCGGGCGTTTCGCCCTCGCCATAGAGCTGCCAGGCCAGCATCGACTTGCAGATGTGGATACCGCGGTCGTTCACCAGGTTGGCCTTGATGACCGTGTGGCCGTTGGCCTTGAGAATCTCGGCCACCGAGTAACCCAGCAGGTTGTTGCGGATGTGACCCAGGTGGAGGGGCTTGTTCGTGTTGGGCGAGGAGTACTCGATCATCATCGTGCGACCCGTTGCGGGGGCGAAGCCGAACTGCTTGTCGGCTCGAATCTCGGCAAAGCGGTCGGCCCAGAAGGCGGGCGCAAGCTCCAGATTCAGGAAGCCCTTGATGACATTGAACCCCTTGATTTGCGGCACGTTGGCGGCCATCCATTCACCAATCTCGTTGGCCGTCATTTCGGGGCTTTTGCGGCTCTTCTTGAGCAACGGGAAGGTGACCAGCGTGTAGTCGCCGGCAAACTCCTTGCGCGTCTTCTGAATCTGCAACTGCTCACCCGTCAGCGGGCCGTAAAGTGCCTCGACTGCACCTTGCACACTCTCGGCTATAAATTTTTCAATCTCCATAATTCACATTTTGGTCACAAATTTAGCGTTTTATTGCCAATAATCCACTATTTTTGCGAGAGAAAACCACCAAAGCGATGAAAATTGCCGATATCGACCTGGGCGAAAAGCCCCTCTTGTTAGCCCCGATGGAGGATGTGACCGACCCCTCGTTCCGTTATATGTGCAAACGGTTCGGGGCCGATATGGTATATACGGAGTTCATCTCCTCGGACGGCCTGATGCACGAGGCGGCCAAGTCGCTGCGTAAGCTCAACATCGACGACGGGGAACGCCCCGTGGGCATCCAGATTTACGGCAACCGCATCGAACCGATGGTCGAGGCGGCCAAGATGGCCGAGGCGGCCGGTCCGGAGGTGATTGATATCAACTTCGGCTGTCCGGTGAAGAAGATTGCCGGACGGGGTGCCGGCTCGGGCATGATGCGCGATGTGCCGCTCATGGTCGAGATGACGCGCCAAATTGTCGAGACGGTCAAGAAACCCGTGACGGTCAAAACGCGGCTGGGGTGGGACGAGGAGTCGAAAAACATCGAGGAGATTGCCCTCCGCCTGCAAGATGTGGGCATCGCCGCCCTCACCATCCACGGCCGCACCCGCGCCCAGATGTATCGCGGCGAGGCTGATTGGACGCTGATAGGCAAGGTGAAGAACAACCCGCTCATCCGGATTCCCATCATCGGCAACGGCGATGTGGATTCGGGCGAAAAGGCGGCCGAGATGTTCAACCGCTATGGGGTGGATGGCGTGATGATTGGCCGCGCCACCTACGGCCGTCCCTGGATTTTCGAGGAGTGCAAACACTTCCTCCGTACGGGCGAAAGGATGCCGCAACCCTCGGTCATAGAGCGCGTGAAGATTGCCAAGGAGCATCTGGCAAAATCTTTGGAGGTGAAGGGCGATTATGTGGGCATCCTCGAGATGCGTCGCCACCTGACGAACTACTTCAAGGGGCTGCCCGACTTCAAATCGACGCGCATGAAGCTGGTCACCTCGCTCGATGTCGAGGAGCTTTACACCACGTTGGACTATGTAGCCGAGCGGTGGGGCGATTGGGATATGAGCCAAACCGTACCCGCCCCGCTTTCACACGATATTTAACTTTCAGCCTATGAAGATCACGAAGAAAGAGGATTTCCTGCCCGAGCGTTTCGATTACTCGGAGGAGGATGCCCGATTTATGGAGATGGCCATCGCACTCTCGGAGGAGAATGTTGATTTGGGTGGCGGCCCGTTTGGGGCGGTTATTGTGCGTGGCGGCGAGCTGATTGCCACGGGTACGAACCGCGTTGTGCCGAACAACGACCCCACGGCCCATGCCGAGGTGACGGCCATCCGCAACGCCTGCCAAAAGCTGGGGACCTTCCAGCTCGACGGCTGTACGATATACTCCTCGTGCGAACCCTGCCCCATGTGCCTCTCGGCCCTCTATTGGGCGGGCGTGAGACGCATCTGCTACGGCAATACGAAGGAGGATGCCAAGGGCATCGACTTCGACGACTCGTTCATCTACGACCAATTGGAACTCGACTACTCGGAGCGTCAAATCCTCTGCGAACACTTCATGCGCGACCGCGCCCTCCGCGCCTTCCAAACATGGACCGCAAAAACCGACAAGGTGGAGTATTAGTCCCGCTTTAACGGCCTATACGCTCTATGGCAGTGGCGCAAGGGCCGTTTGGCGACATGGCCTCAAAATGAAAATTCACCCCCATCGGAAAGTCTTTCCGGTGGGGGTGAAGTGGTATAGGGCGGATGCGCCTGGGCGCTGTGGGCTTAAATTTCCGAGGTGAAGTAGAAGCGGATGTCTTTGAAGTTCTCCTGCGCGAGGGCGAGGGCGTAGCTCGTGTCGGCGAGGAAGACATCGCGGCCGTGTTTGTCGATGGCCATATTGGTATGTTTGCGGCGTTTGAAATCGCGCAGTTGCTCCTCGTTGTCGCTCTCAATCCAGCAGGCTTTATAAATCGAAATCGGCTCCCAGCGGCACGAGGCACCGTACTCGTGTTCGAGGCGGTACTGAATCACCTCGAACTGGAGCGCGCCCACCGTGCCGATAATCTTGCGACCGTTGAGCGACGAGGTGAAGAGCTGCGCCACACCCTCGTCCATCAACTGGTCCACACCTTTGGCCAACTGCTTAAATTTCAGCGGGTCGGCATTTTCGATATAGCGGAACTGCTCGGGGGCAAACGAGGGGATACCCGTAAATTTGAGCTTCTCGCCCTCGGTGAACGTATCGCCAATCTTGAAGTTGCCCGTATCGTGCAGACCCACGATATCACCCGGGAAGGCCTCGTCGATGACCGACTTCTTCTCGGCCATGAAGGCCGTGGGCGAGGAGAACTTCAGCTGCTTGCCGCTGCGCACATGGAGGTAGTTTTTGTTACGCTCGAATCGGCCCGAGCATATCTTCATGAAGGCGATGCGGTCGCGGTGGTTGGGGTCCATGTTGGCATGAATCTTAAAAACGAAGCCCGTCATCTTCCCCTCCTCGGGGCTGACCGTGCGCTCCACCGTGGGGGCGGGGCGCGGTGAGGGAGCGATGCGGATGAAGCACTCCAGCAGCTCTCTCACACCGAAGTTATTGACGGCCGAGCCAAAGAAGACGGGGGCCAGCTCGCCCCGCAGGTAGGCCTCGTGGTCGAACTCGTCATAGACACCCTCCACCAGCTCGACATCCTGGCGCAGCTGGTCGGCATACTTCGAGCCGATGTAGCCGTCGAGTTCGGGATTCGAAAGCTCCTTGAACTCGACCGTCGAGGCATCGGCCGTCAGCTTCTCGTCCGACGTGAAGAGCGACAACTGCTTCTCGTAGAGGTTATAGACCCCCTTGAACGTGGGGCCGTTCGAGATGGGGAAGGCCAACGGGCGCACCTTGATTTTCAGCTCGGCCTCCACCTCGTCGAGCAGCTCGAAAGGCTCCTTCGAGGGGCGGTCCAGCTTATTGATAAAGACGATAACCGGCGTCGAGCGCATGCGGCAGACATCCATCAGTTTGCGTGTCTGCGCCTCCACACCCTTTGCACCGTCAATGACGATGATGACCGAATCCACGGCCGTCAGCGTGCGGTAGGTGTCCTCGGCAAAGTCCTCGTGGCCCGGGGTGTCGAGGATATTGATTTTCGCCCCCTGGTACTCGAAGCCCATGACCGATGTGGCGACCGAAATACCGCGCTGGCGTTCAATCTCCATGAAGTCGGAGGTAGCCCCCTTCTTAATCTTGTTGCTCTTGACGGCACCTGCGACATGGATGGCACCACCAAAGAGCAGGAGTTTCTCCGTGAGGGTGGTTTTACCTGCGTCGGGGTGGGCGATGACGGCAAAGGTTCTGCGTCGTGTAATCTCTTCTTGTAAAGTCATTTAGACAGTTCTAATCCTTTGATTTATGCTTTCTTTTGATAGTCCGTGTTGTAGTGGCAGCCCACCGACTCCTGGAGTTCGCGGCCCTGCTTGATGACGAGGTAGGCCACGGCAATCATGTTGCGCAGCTCGCACAGCTCACGCACGGGTTTAGTCTTGTTGTACAGCTCCTCGGTCTCCTCGAAGAGAATCGAGAGACGGTGCATGGCGCGCTTGAGCGAGAGGTTCGAGCGGACGATGCCCACATAGTTCGACATGATGGACTGCACCTCGCGCTTCGACTGGATGAGCATGAGCATCTCCTCGGTGTGCTGCGTACCCTCGAAGTCCCAATCGGGAATCCCCTCCTGGAAGCCTACCTTCTCGAAGCGTTCCATCGTGTGCTTGGCCGCCTGGTCGCCATAGACCACCGCCTCGATGAGCGAGTTCGAGGCCAGGCGATTCGCGCCGTGCAACCCCGTGCAGGAGGCTTCGCCCAGCACATAGAGCCGCTTGATGGAGCTTTGGCCGTTCAAATCAACCTTCACGCCGCCACACGAATAGTGGGCTGCGGGGGTGACGGGAATCCAATCCTTCGTGATGTCGATGCCAATCGAGAGGCACTTCTCGTAGATGTTGGGGAAGTGGTCGCGGATGGCCTCGGCCGGCTTGTGCGTCACGTCGAGATAAACGTAATCTTCGCCGCGACGGGTCATCTCGCGGTAGATGGCGCGGGCCGTGATATCGCGCGGAGCCAGCGACTTCATCGGGTGATACTTATCCATGAACTCCTCGCCGTTTTGCAGGCGCAGGATGGCTCCGAAGCCGCGCATGGCCTCCGTGATGAGGAAGTTGGGCTTCTCGCCCGGGTTGTAGAGGGTCGTGGGGTGGAATTGGATGAACTCCATGTTCTCGGTGATGGCCTTGGCGCGGTGGCACATGGCGATACCGTCGCCCGTGGCGACGATGGGATTCGAGGTCGAGGAGTAGATGTTGCCGCAACCGCCCGTGGCTACAATCGTGAAGCGGGCCAGCATGGTCTGAATCTCGCCCGTCTTTTCGTTCAGCACGTAGGCACCGAAGCAGGTGAGGTTGCGCGTGTGGCGCGTGACGAACTCGCCCAGGTGGTGCTGGGTCAAGAGGTCCACCGCGAAGTGATGCTCCAGGACGGTGATGTTGGGGTGCTGACGCACCGAGGCGATGAGCGCACGCTCAATTTCGGCACCCGTGAGGTCCTCGTAGTGGAGGATGCGATGCTCCGTGTGGCCCCCCTCGCGGTTCAGCTCGAAGCGTCCGTCGGGGGTCTTGTTGAAGCGCGTACCCCAGGCAATGAGGTCCTGAATCAGCTCCGGAGCGCGCCTAACGACCAACTCCACGGCCTTCACGTCGCACTTGCCCGCTCCGCAGACCAGCGTGTCGGTGATGTGTTTCTCGAACGTGTCGGGTTCGTAGGTGACCGAACAGATGCCGCCCTGGGCATAGTTCGTGTTGCACTCGACCATTTCACCTTTGGTGACGATGGTAACGTGGCCCTTTTCGGCCGCTTTGAGGGCGAAGGAGAGACCTGCGGCCCCCGAGCCGATGACCAAAAAATCAGTTTTCATGGCTTTTTAGTTTAGCGTGCGCTTTTTTGCGCCACAAAGTTAGGAAATTCTTTGTAATTTTGTCGCCAAAACGGCTAAATAATGGAGAGATACATCGACATCAACGACTATAATTACCCGCTCCCCGACGAGCGCATCGCCAAATTTCCCCTCGCGGAACGCTCCTCGTCGAAGCTGCTGGTCTATCGCGGAGGCGAGATTGCGCAGAGCCACTTCGGCTCGGTGGGCGACTTTCTGCCCGAGGGCGAGCTGCTCGTATTTAATAATACAAAGGTCATCCGTGCGCGTATCATCATGCACAAACCCTCGGGCGCACGCATCGAGGTCTTCTGCCTCGAGCCGCACGCACCGGCCGACTACGAGCGCGCCCTGTCGGCCGTCGGAAGCTGCACCTGGTCCTGCATCGTGGGCGGCTCGAAGAAGTGGAAGGAGGGTTATGTCGAGATTCGTTTCCAATATGAGGGGCGCGAGGAGTGGCTCCACGCCTACCGCGAAGGGGCGGGAGGGCGCGAACAGCTCATCCGCTTCGAGTGGTCGGCCGCGCTGACCTTTGGCGAGCTGCTTGAGCTGCTGGGGCGTATTCCGATTCCTCCCTACCTGAACCGCGAGAGCGAGGAGATTGACAACACGCGCTACCAGACCGTCTATTCGAAATTCGAGGGGTCGGTGGCTGCACCGACGGCCGGCCTGCACTTTACCCCCGGGCTGATTGCCCGCATGCAGGAGCAGGGCTTCTCGTTTGGCGAGGTGACCCTCCATGTGGGAGCCGGCACGTTCCTGCCCGTTAAGGAGCAGGATGCCACGAAGCACCCGATGCATACGGAGCATTTCGAAGTGCGCCTTGCTACGCTGCGCCAACTCTTGGCGAAGGCGGGCCATGTGACGGCCGTAGGTACCACCTCGGTGCGCACGCTGGAGTCGCTCTCGGCCCTCGGTTGGCGCATCCGCCAAACGGGGTCGCCCGATGCCGAACGCACCATCGGACAGTGGGAGCTGTACGACCTGCCGGCCGACTTTTCGGGCGCGGATGCACTCACAGAACTGATTGATTATATGGAGCGTAACGAGCTGGATAGCCTGAAGTGCGCCACGCAGATTATGATTACGCCGCTGGGCTATCGCTTCCGCATCGTGAACCGCATCATTACCAATTTTCACCAACCCTCCTCCACGCTGCTCCTCCTGGTTGCCGCCTATGTGGGCGAGGATTGGCGCACCATCTACCGCTACGCCCTCGACAACGACTTCCGCTTCTTAAGCTACGGCGACTCGTCCCTGCTGATGCGGTAAACAACCACCCCGAATGGGGTGTAGCTCGTGGGTGCCGGCTTGCTTCTCGGACTTATTTTTTGAGGGGACATACGCTCGTTGTGTCCCCATCCAGGGTGTAGAATAGATCCGCTCTTCTGTTTCGTTTCAAAAATAGCCTATTTTGTTCCGGTTTTCGTTGATTTTGTCGTAATGTGTTGTTGGAAAGCGCTTTGCGAGATTGTGAACAGGTTGTGGCCCGGTCGTGATTTCTTCCTCTTTTTCTTTGTTTTTTAGGTTTTTATCCTTACCTTTGTATATTCGATAAGTTGTACCCGTGAGGTATGTTGTCGGGTGTGCAAAAATAAAGCCTTTTATCGGCTGTAATTGATTGGTTTTCAGTATATAATCTGGAATCCAAAGCCCCGAAGTTGTATTCGTTCCCCATATAAAACCGAATAATATGTCGCTCTTTACCCACTTGTTATTGCCCTTTACGGTGGCGTTTTTCGTGGTATTGTGGATTTTCCCCAAGGTGTTGGCCGTTGCCTTGCAAAAGAATATCGTCGATAACCCCGATGCGCGTAAGTTGCAAAAACGTCCCATTCCGGTACTTGGCGGTATGGCCGTCTTCTTCGGTCTGACCTTTGGCTTTGTAATTGCCATGATATTTGCCGATTGCGCCGACCTCTTTCCGGTCTTTGCGGCCATGACCATCATGCTCTATGTGGGTACGTTGGACGATATCATGGGGCTGAGTCCCTCGCTGCGGTTTTTGGTGGAGATTGCCGTGATGACGATGATGGTTGTGATTAGCCGTTGTGCCATCAACGACTTTCACGGGCTGTTCGGCATTCATGAGATTTCGATATGGGTGGCTGTGCCGCTGACGGTCTTTGCTACGGTGGGCATCATCAACGCCATTAACCTCATTGACGGCGTGGATGGCCTCTCGTCGGGTTATTGTGTGATGGCCTGCCTGATGTTCTGCCTGATGTTCTATCAGGTTGGGCATGAATCCATGGTGATTTTGTCGGCCGTGGCAGCCGGTGCGATGATTCCCTTCTTCTTTCACAATGTCTTCGGTCAAACCTCGAAGATGTTTATCGGTGACGGTGGCACGTTAGTCATGGGGACCATGATGGCCACCTTCGTATTGCAGGTCTTGGATGCGCAATCGCCCTGCGTGGGGCTGTGTTCCTCGAATGTAGGGTTGATTCCCTTTACGCTGGCCGTGCTGTCGATTCCGGTCTTCGATACGTTGCGTGTAATGCTTTCGCGCATCGCGCGCGGTGTTTCGCCCTTTGCGGCCGACAAGACCCACCTGCACCACATCTTTATCGAGATGGGGTGTTCGCATCCGGCAACCTTTGTGGCCATTCTGACACTCAATTCGATGGTGGTCTTGGCCTGGTGGTGGCTGGTCGAAGCCGGCTATTCGGTCGATGTCCAGCTCTATGTAGTCATCGCCCTCGCGCTCTTCTTCACCTTTGGTCTTTATGGTTTATTCTCCTACCACATCGCACGCCAAACCCGTTTTTCGAAATTACTCTATCGCTTTGGCAAGGCTTCGCACCTCGAGCGCAAGGGTGTCTTCCTTTGGTTGCGTGAAATGGTTGATAAAATATAAATATGGCTACTAAAAAAGTATTTGTGTCGGGTTGCTATGACATGTTGCATAGCGGCCATGTGGCCTTCTTCAAGGAGGCGTCGAAGTATGGAGACCTCTATGTCGGTATCGGCTCCGATGCCACGATTTTTCAGCTCAAGGCGCGTCGGACCATCTGTGCCGAGGCCGAGCGTTTGTATATGGTCAAGGCCATTCGCTATGTGAAAGATGCCTTCATCAACCCCGGGTCGGGCATGATGGACTTTGTGGAGACCGTCGAGCGGGTGAAGCCCGATGTATTCGTCGTAAACGAAGATGGCGGCTCGGAGACGAAGCGTAAGTTCTGCGAGGAGCGCGGCATCGAGTATGTGGTGCTGCAACGTGAGCCGGATGCCGGTCTGGAGGCACGTTCCACGACCTCGTTGCGCACCCATGTCAAGCCCCAGCTTCCCTACCGCCTCGATTTGGCCGGTACCTGGATTGACCAGCCCTATGTCTCGAAATATGGGGCCGGCTGGGCCATCACCATCTCCCTGGAGCCGACCATCGAGTTCATGGAGCGGGGCGGTATGTCCACCTCGACGCGCAACGCGATGAAGAAGATTTGGCCCTACAACCTCCCGAACTACGACCCCGAGAAGCTGGCCAAGCTGGTCTTCTGCTTCGAGAACGAGCCGGAGAAGGGGGGCCATATTTCGGGAGCGCAGGATGCCATCGGCATCTGCATCCCGGGCCTCAGCCGCCACTATTACGACAACCACTATTGGCCCGAGAAGATTGAGACGATTCACGACGAGGAGATTTTGTCGTGGCTCGAACAGCACCTCTGCATGATTCCGACCTTCCCCCGTCCGGAGGGTACGTCGGTGATTGAGGGAAGCAAGATTGACGAAGCGGGCGTAAAGGCCCTGGCCGCGGCTGCCGATGCCTGCTGGGATGCCATCCTGAAGCGCGATTTACAGGCCTTTGCCGCCGCCTTTAAGGCTTCGTTCGAGGCCCAGACGGCGATGTTCCCCGCCATGCTTTCGAATGGTGTCGAGGCGTGGATTGACCGCTATCGGGAGCAGGCCCTGGCCTGGAAACTCTCGGGTGCAGGCGGTGGCGGCTACCTGGCCCTGGTCTGCGAAGTCCCGCCCGTCGAGGCCATCCGCATTAAGATTCGTCGTAGAGAGATGTAAGGGATGCTGTTGATGAATACTTTGAAACAATACTTTGTAGAGCGTTTCGGCTGTGAGCCGAAGTATCACATCTTTTCGCCCTATCGTGTCTGCCCGTTGGGGGCGCATGTGGACCATCAGCACGGGTTGGTGATGGGCTTTGCCTTCGACAAGGGGGTGGACCTCTATTTCTCGCCCACCGAGGATGGGACGGTCGAGTTGGCAAGCCGCTCCTTCGAGGGCGAGATCCGATTCGATATTCAGGCACCGGTGCAGGTGCGCAACCACAATTGGGGCGACTATGCCCGCGGGGCCAAGTTCGCCCTGCGCAAACGCTTCGAGCTGAAATATGGCATTCGGGGCGTATTGCAGGGGTCGCTCCCCGTGGGTGGCTTGTCGTCGAGTGCCGCGGTGTTGGTGGCCTATGTGATGGCGTTGGCCAAGGCGAACAACATCACGCTGACCAAGATGGAGATTATCAAGATTGCCTCGGAAGCCGAGCGTGAGTACATCGGTCTGAACAACGGCATCCTGGACCAATCGTGTATCGTATTGAGTGACAAGGAGGGCATCCTCTTCCTCGATACCGACAGCGAACAATATCGCATCATCCGTCGCAACCCCAAGATGCCCCCCTTCGAGTTGGCCATCATCTTTTCGGGCCTGACACGCAGCCTCGTATCGAGCGATTACAACCTGCGCGTAAACGAGTGCAAGGCGGCCGCCTGGAATATGCTGGCCTATGCCGAGCAGCCGCTCAAGAAGCTCGAAAAGACCTTCTTGCGCGATGTGCCGAAGGAGCTGTATGAACGTACCAAGGCGCAAATGCCGGCCCGCTTTGCCCGTCGTGCCGAACACTTCTACTCGGAGTATCGCCGCGTAAGAAAGGGAGTGACGGCCTGGGAGTCGGGCAACCTGGAACTCTTTGGCAAGCTCAGCTTCGAGAGCTGCGAGTCCTCGATTCATAACTACGAATGCGGCTCGCCCGAACTCATCGCCATCTACGAGCTGATGCGCCAAACCGAGGGGGTCTATGGCGGTCGCTTCTCGGGTGCCGGCTTCAAGGGGGCCTGCATCGCACTGATTGACCCCGCAAAACGCGAGTCGATCCGCGAAAAGATTACGCAGGGCTACCTCTCCCAATTCCCCGAATACGAGGGGACCTTCGAGATGCACTTCTGCCACCCCTCCGACGGGGCAAGATTTGTCGAGTAATAGAGATTCAGCATGAAGAATATCGTTATAGCGGCCGGCTATGCAACGCGCTTGGGCGAATTGACCAAGAACTTCCCCAAGCCCCTCCTTCAAATCGGAGATAATACCATCCTTGGGCGTATGCTCGATGATATTGATACCATCGAGGAGATTGACGAACATATTATCATCACGAACCATAAGTTTGCCCCCATCTTTGAGCAGTGGGCCGCCCGACAGCATTACACCAAGCCCCTCACGATTGTGGACGACGGGACGGAGAGCAACGAGACCCGACTCGGTGCGGTGTGCGATTTGCTGTTTGCCATGGAGCGGCTCGACATGGACGACGATATGCTGGTGGTGGCAGCCGATAATTTGCTCTTTTTCAGCTTCAAGGAGTTTGTACAATTTGCCCGCGAAAAGGGGACCAGCTGCCTGATGTGTCACCACCAACCCTCGGTCGAGAAGCTCCAACGCACGGGGGTAATCGAGGTGGATGCCGCGTGGCGCGTACTCGGCATGGAGGAGAAACCGGCTCAACCCAAGAGCCATTGGGCCGTACCGCCGTTCTACATCTACCTGAAGCAGGATTTGGATTGGGTGCGCGGCTCGGTGGAGAATGGTTGTGGCAAAGATGCCCCCGGCAACCTGGCGCACTATATGGTCCAAAAGACCGTGATGCATGCCTGGCAGATGACGGCCGGTCGCTTCGATATTGGCAGCCTCGATACCTACCAGGAGGCCTGCGAACTCTTTGGAAAGCAATAACACCCGATAGCGTGAAAATCTTAATCACCGGTGCCGCCGGATTTATCGGTGCTAATTTGGTGGAGCGATTGCTCGTGACGGAATCGCCTGTTGAGGTGGTCGGCTTGGACAGCGTGAACGACTACTACGATGTCTCGCTTAAGGAGTATCGCTTGGAGCGTTTAGAGAAGGTGGCTGCGGCGCACCCTGAAAGCTCTTGGCGTTTCGTGAAGGGTAATTTGGCCGATAGGGCGTTGATTGACGGCCTATTTCGGGAAGAGCAGTTTGATGTGGTGGTCAATCTCGCGGCCCAGGCGGGTGTGCGTTACAGCATCACCAACCCCGATGCCTACATCGAGAGCAACCTGATAGGTTTTTACAACATCCTGGAGGCGTGCCGTCACAGCTACGATGGGGGTAAGGAGGGTGTTCGGCATCTGGTCTATGCCTCCTCCTCGTCGGTCTATGGCAGCAACAAGAAGGTGCCTTACAGCACGGAGGATAAGGTGGATAACCCCGTGTCGCTCTATGCCGCCACGAAGAAGTCGAATGAACTGATGGCGCATGCTTACAGCAAGCTTTATAACATCCCCTCGACCGGCCTGCGATTCTTTACGGTCTATGGTCCGGCAGGACGACCCGATATGGCCTATTTCGGCTTTACGGATAAGTTGCGCCGCGGTGAGAAGATTCGCATCTTCAACTATGGAAATTGTCAGCGCGACTTTACCTATGTGGACGATATTGTGGAGGGTGTTCAGCGCATTATCCACAAGGCTCCCGAGCGGAGGGTAGGTGAGGACGGCCTTCCCGAGCCGCCCTATGCCGTCTATAACATCGGCAACAGCAGTCCCGAAAATCTGCTCGACTTTGTCGATATCCTGCAACAGGAGCTGATTCGTGCCGAGGTGTTGCCGGCCGATTATGATTTTGAGGCACATAAGGAGTTGGTTCCGATGCAGGCAGGCGATGTGCCGACCACCTTCGCCGACACTTCGGCCCTGGAACGGGACTTCGGCTTCAAGCCCCACACCCCGCTCCGAGAGGGCCTTCGCAAATTTGCCGAGTGGTATAAGGAGTTTTACGGATAGCATCAAACAAAGTACTCAATGGGTTATATCTCCAATCAATGGACCCGGATTCGGAAAAATCGAGATGCCAAGACCTTGGCCGGTAACTTCATGTGGCTGAGCCTGCTGCAAGTGGCCGGTTACGTCTTTCCGCTCATTACGTTACCCTATTTGGCTCGCGTGATTGGTGTTGACGGTTTCGGTAAGATTGCCTTTGCAATGGCAGTAATGGTTTGGATTCAAACCATAGCCGATTGGGGCTTTAATTTTACGGCTACGCGCGATGTGGCTCAAAATAGAGAGCATCCGGAGCGAGTTGCGCAGATTTTCTCTGATGTGCTGTGGGCGCGTTGTCTGTTAATGATACTTTCGTTGGCCGTTCTGCTCTTGCTCATCGTATGTTTTGAGACGTTTCGTGAGAATTGGGCTGTTCTGTTGGTTTCGTTTTTGATGATACCAGGCCATATCTTGTTCCCCGATTGGTTTTTCCAGGCCATCGAGCGCATGAAGTATATTACACTGCTGAATCTGCTGATGAAGGTGGTCTTTACGGTGGCCGTATTTCTGTTTATCAAGGAGCGTGAAGATTATCTGTTGCAACCTTTGTTTACCTCGTTGGGTTATGTTATCAGTGGTATAATCGCACTTTATGTCATTTTGGTCAAGTGGCACTATCGGTTGCAACGCCCGAATTTCAAACAGGCCGTTTCACAGATTAAGTCCAGTACAGATGTCTTTATCAATAATTTGTTTCCCAATCTGTATAATAGCTTTTCTACCATGCTGTTAGGCTTTTGGGGCGGAGCAGTCCCTATTGGAATATTAGATGGCGGAAATAAATTTGTTCAGGTCGGTAATCAAATATTGCAAATGTTTTCACGTGTGTTTTATCCCTTTTTGTCGAGAAACACAAATCAGCATAAGATATATGTAAAGATAGTATTTTCGGTTGCTGTGATGATGGCCGTTGTATTATTTCTTATTGCACCTTGGCTTGTGAAGTATATGCTTGCTCCAGGTTTCGAAGATTCCGTGTGGGTAATTCGTATTCGAGCAGTTTCATTTGTGTTTTTAGCCTTGGCGAATGCCTATGGAGCCAACTATTTAATTATTATACATAAAGAGCATGCTTTACGAAGATTGACCGGCTATTGTTCCATAATTGGTTTTGTGATAGCATGGCCGCTGGTCTATTATTTTAGCTATATAGGTGCCGCCGTAACAGTTACTATTTCATTGGCTTTGATTATGCTGGGTAGTCGTTGGTTGGCTCGAAAGTATCAAAAGCAAAGTTCCGATAAACAAAAGAAACAAGCGTTTATAGAGTTAGCGGAATAATAAATTAGTGTTATATCAACTCTCAATCAATGAGGAATTTAAAACAATTAGTGGCAACTATTCTCCGTCGCGTTTTTCGTATGAGGGTCTCGTACCAATATGCGAAACAATACAAAAAGTTGTTGAAACGCAATGGTATTCACGCGGAGAAATTAGAGACACACGACAAATGGATGCAAAAGTGGTCGGTGCTGGGGTCCCCCAACCCGGTCTATTATCGCTTGTTTTCTCATTATGTAGGCGAGGATTTGAATATTATTCCGGAGGATATTTGTCGCACGGTTGTCGAACCTATTTTAGACCCTGCCCCTTATGTTCCCTACTATTCGGATAAGAATATCTTCGACAAACTTTTTAAGGAGGGAACGCTGGCAAAAACCATCCTGCGAAAGATGAACGGTATGTATTGTGATGCCTCATACCAAAAGGTTGAATTAGATGATGCAGCATTGGCTCTTTTGTTGGAAAAAAGCGGCTGTACGAAGATAGTCATCAAGCCCAGTGTCGATGGCGAATCGGGACGAGGTGTTAAGCTCTTCCGCTATGCGCATCAGCAGTGGCGAGAGATTGGGGGTGATGCACCACTCACGGTAGCCTTTCTTGAGGCCAACTACGGTGCCGATTTTATCATTCAGGAGTGCCTTGAGCAACATGAAGGTCTTGCCTATTTCAACCCGACCTCGGTCAATACGCTGCGTTTATCGTTGTATCGCTCTGTAAAAACCGATGAGTGTGTCGTGACCCGTGCGATTATCCGTATCGGAGGCAAAGGTGCGTTGGTGGATAACGCGCATGCGGGAGGCGGATACGTCGGCATCAATCCGGATGGAAGTTTGTGCCATCAGGTGTTGAACCAGTATGGCGAAACCCGCTCGGAATTTAACGGGATTGATTTTACGCAAGAACACAAGATTCCACATTGGAATCGCATCGTGGAGTTTGCCAAATATATCGGGCAAAATGTCCCCCATCATCGCCTTTTGGCCTTGGATATCATGCTTGACAAGGAGGGGAATCCCCGCTTGATTGAGTTTAATTGCAAGGCCTATTCGATGTGGTTGTTTCAATTTACAACCGGTGGCGCATTTGGCGATTATACGGATGAAATTATAACATATTGTTGCGCTAATCGCGATAAACAACACTTCCAACTGACTCTGTAAATTTCATTTTATGTGGCAGAAAATTAAGAAAGGGATAAAGAATCCGCGGCTTTTTGTCTTGGGTGCGCTCTTTTTGGTGGCACGCCTATTCCCCGACAAACTCTATTTGTCGATTTACTATCGACTGAATATGCGTAAGCGGCTGGATTGGAACAATTTGCAGACCTACAACGAAAAACTGCAATGGCTTAAAATCTATAACCGGACGCCTGAAATGACCGAGATGGTGGATAAATATCAGGCGAAAAAATACGTTGCCAAGTTCATTGGCGAGGAGTATATCATCCCGACGCTGGGTATTTACGATTCGGTGGATGAGATTGATTTCGATGCCCTCCCGAATCAGTTTGTGCTGAAATGCACGCACGATAGCGGTGGCATTGTGATTTGCACCGATAAATCCAAACTTGACAAAGAGGCTGCCCGCCAAAAACTCCGTAAATTCCTCAAACGTGGCTATTTTTGGTTGAATCGTGAGTGGCCTTACAAAAATGTTCCTCGTCGCATCATTGCCGAGCAGTACATGGTGGATGAGAGCGGTTATGAGTTGAAGGATTATAAGTTTTTCTGTTTCGATGGTGAGCCGAAAGCCCTCTTTATCGCCACCGACCGTGGTCGAAAAGATGAAGAGACCAAATTCGACTTCTTCGATATGGATTTCAACCACCTGCCCATCAAGAACGGCCATCCCAATTCTCCTCGTCCCATAGCCTGTCCGGCAGGGTTCGAAAAGATGAAGGAGTTGGCTGCAAAACTTTCGCAGGGGCAACCCCATGTTCGTGTAGATTTCTACGATATCAATGGGAAAGTCTATTTTGGAGAGCTGACCTTCTATCATTGGAGCGGTGTGGTACCTTTTGACCCCGAGGAGTGGGATTATACGTTTGGCAATTGGATAAAACTACCGGCTTAAATTGATAAATGTGGCCCGCGGTTAGAAAGTCGATTTTAGAGTGTTATGCATCGAACGATGGTTATGTAGTAGATGATAAATGATATCCAATAGAAAAATATTTGTATTCCTTTCTTTGTTGTTATTTATATCAGGTTTGTTTGATTATCACTCCTTCTTCAATCGTATGGAGTATATCTTTTATGGCCTGATTGTGTTGGTCGCATTCGTACATATATGCAATAATAAATTTAGAACCCCGAAAGGATATGTTACCTGGCTGATAATTTTTGTTGCAGTTTGCGGTATAGCCGCGATGCCTTCACCATATGTAATGGGGATATCCCCTTTTTTAATAGGTTTAGCAGCGACGCTTATTCCATTCATTTATTTTATTATAGGATATAATTATCGGTTTACGGACAAAGATATTTTAAGATATATTAATCAGATAATCACAATTGTAGCTATCATGAATGTTATATCGTTGATAGAAACATTTGTGCTTCATAGTGCAAGATTAATAGTCGGCTTTGTTGGTTCTTCCATTTTTTGGTTTCAGTATTTGGCATCCATAAATAATCAAGTTATCATCTTATGTATTGCTTTGTATAAATATACGGGGAAGCGTAAATATATATATTTGATTCTCTTATTCCTTGTATATTCAATATTATCAATACAATTAAAAACTTATGTTGGATTAGTGATAATATTGATAGGTTATGCAATCATATATAATAAGCGAAATGCGATATGGAGACTCTGTCGAGTTGGAATCCTGTTGGCTATTGCCTTTATGGCATTGATGCAGATACCCCAGATATCAAGAAAAGTTGAACATTATAATGATATATATGCAGTAAACACGGATGGAGTTGCGCGAACGGAGCTATATAACGCTGCGTTGAATATCGCCAATGACTATTTCCCGTTTGGCACCGGGCAGGGTACTTTTGGAAGTATTCCTGCAAATATGTATGATAGTAGGGTGTACTATGATTATGATTTAGAGTATGTTTGGGGGTTGTCAAGATTTGATGATGTGAATTTTAGAATGGATACGCATTGGTCCTCGGTAATTGGTGAAAATGGATTTGTCGGGACACTTTTGTATGCGATTATCTATTTATTCCCTTTCGTTCTTATTCAAAAGTATAGAAGAAGTTATAGAGAATATTATTTTATTATAACGATGTGTTATATTGTGACCACGATTGAATCAATAACTTTGAATCTAGTTGCCAGAGTTTCGTTCATTGTTATTTATTCGGGTCTTTCTGCAATTATGTTACGAAGAATATCTTCAAAAGTATAATATATGTTCAAATACATGTCATTCAAGCGACTGAAGCAGATTTTTTGTATGTGGTTGGCGAATACGCTACCCATGCAGGGGCATCAGCGGCATAAGTTGGTTAAATGGGGGGGGGTAAACGTAAAGGGTCCCTGTTGGATTTACAAGGATGTCTATTTTGACTCGGTGGCTCCCGAACTAATCACGATTGAGAAGGGGGCGACCATAACACAAAATACTACGATATTGACCCACTATCTTGACCCGACGCAAAAAGGACGTCACTATCGTTTGGGTGAGGTGCGCATCGAAGAGGATGCTTTTATCGGATGCAATGTCACGATATGCAATTCGGTAACGATTGGCAAGGGGGCAATTGTCGGTGCCGGTAGTGTGGTCACAAAGGATATTCCTCCCTATCAATGTTGGGCGGGAAATCCGGCGCGATATATCAAAGATAGGGCTCACTGATAGCCGTTACACATGAAAAATATAGCTATACTGATTCCTTCGTTGAAACCCGGAGGAGCCGAGAAACAAGCCACCTTGTTGGCTACAATGCTCGATAAGCATTATCATGTCGATATGTATCTCCTCTATGGCGACGACGAGGCTTCGGCATCGAACTTGGCATTGCTCGAAGCATCCAATGTCCGGGTACACGCCTTGACGGGAAATATGCTGTCGAAGGTGGTGCAATTTGGGCGTTCGTTGCGCGAGAATAGGGTGGAAGTCTTGTTTAACTATCTGACAAGTTGTGATGTGATTGGTGCCGTTGTAGGACGATTCGCCGGTGTGAAAAGAATCTATGGAGGGATTCGCAATGCACGCTTGGAGAGGATAAAAATGTGGGCGGACAAGATGGCGCACAATTGGATTGCCTCGGGTACCGTGTACAATTGTTATTCAGGTGCGGCATATTTTACGTCGAAGGGATATAAGGAGCATAAAAATATTGTTATTCCCAATTGCTTCCAGCAGATTGCCCAACCCATCATGCGCGAAGATTGTTCCACCAAACATCTGGTAACCGTGGGACGATTCGTGCCGCAAAAAGATTATAAGACACTGATAGAGATGGCGGCCGAGCTGAAATCTCGACGACATGATTTTGTGTTGGATATTGTGGGATATGGCGTGGAGGAGGAGCAGATTCGGGCGTGGATACAAGCGTATGACGTGGCGGACTGTATCCGTATCTACATTCGCCCCGACAATGTGCAGGATATTGTACGCTCGGCAGATATCTATGTATCGACAAGCCTTTTTGAGGGTACGAGCAACAGCATCATGGAGGCACTGAATTGGAGTTTGCCGGTGGTGGCTACGAATGTCGGTGATAATGATCGTTTGGTCATTGATGGGGTGAATGGTTTTTTAACTGCATGTGGTGATGTGCAGGGCTTGTCCTTGTCTGTCGCAAAATTATTGGATAGCGTAGCTTTGCGTAATCAGTATGGATTGCAAAGCAATAAAAATCTGCGTGAAAATTATTCGATGGAGATTTTTGAAAAACGCTATATTCGTTTGATTGAGAATAAATAACAGCCCCTTCTGTCGCTTGTTTAACAATCTTTGTAGCATGAATATTGTTCTGATTGGCGGTCAAAATGTCCCCGGTATCGGCGGTGTGGAGTCATATATCTATCATATGGCGAAAGAGCTACACGCCTTGGGGCATCAAATAACCATATTGTGTAGTAATCGAAAAGCCTATACGGCCGAGGTGGACGGCATTCGGGTTGTACATCATGTATGCCCTAAATCTAATATGGTTGCGCTCCCGCTCCTCTTTATAAAGTCGATTAAATACATCTGCAAGCATCGCAAGGAGATTGATGTTGTCAATTACCAGTCGATATTATTCGCCTTTTTGTCGGGATGGATTGCCCGACTGAGTGGCTGTAAAGTTTGTTATACGATTCATAGCTTGCCCGAAGATAACCCGAAACACGGGAGGATTTTAAAACTCCTGATGCAGGTAATTGGATTTATCTCGATTTGGTGCTGCGGCAGTAAGATACTGACCATCAGTAATTCGAAAGCCGATGAGATAAAGCGGCGATATGGTAAAACCTGTAAAGTAATCCCTTGTGGAGTGCAAATGCCCAAGACAGAGATACACTCGGATATACTCGACCGATTCGGGATTAGCCCCGGACGTTATTATCTTACCATTGGCCGCATCGATCCGGTGAAAAATCTGGATGTCTTGATTGAAGCGTTTATGAAAAGAGATAATGCTGCGTATCAATTAATTATCGCGGGAGATTACGAGAATTCTTATGGCGAATATTTGAGGCAGCTTGCAAGTAAAAATAGCCGTGTGATATTTGTGGGTAGCGTGACGGGCGATGATAAAGAGGCGCTGTTGAAGGGGTGTTTTGCGAATTGTCTGGTCTCCTCTTCGGAGGGTATGCCCATCTCGCTTTTGGAGGCCATGGCGTATGGAAAACCTTGTATCGTCAGTGATATACCTGCCATTCGTGAAATTATGCCCGAAAAATGGGCTTGCTGGTGCATCGCGCAGGATGTGGAATCGTTACACCGACAGATGCATTTGATGGAAGAGCGACGGACTCCTTTCGAATACGCCGATGAGATGGCTGCATATATAGCGCGAACACACTCCTGGAGACAGATTGCTACGCAATATGTTCAGTATCTCAATCTTTTGTAGTGTAGGCAATGGCTATTTTTGAATTGCTGCAAATCGCACTTCGTCGCAGAACAGCGTTGTCAAGCCCCCTTACGGAAAGGGAGTGGGGCAATCTGTATGAAGTGATGAAAAAACAGGCATTATTGGGAGTCTCGTTTGCCGCAATCGAGCGTTTGCCATCCGAGCAACGGCCGGGGCGAACGCTGTTGCTTCGGTGGGGAATCGCTGCAAACAATATAAAAAATGAAAACCAGGCACAAAAATGCAAGATTAGCACGATTATCCATGATTTTCAGCGTGCCGGGTTTCGTGGGTTGGTGCTAAAGGGACAGGGTATAGCATCTTACTATCAAGTGGATGAGTTGGACCTATATCGCACACCCGGGGATGTGGATTTGTGGTTGGATGGCGATAGGGAGCAGGTGGTAGCATACGCGCGCAGCCGAAAGCCGGATTGCGCCGTAGTGTATCATCATGTGGAATTCCCGCGGGTGGAAGGATTGGAGATCGAACTTCACGTCACACCCTCGTGGATGAACAACTATTTTACCAATCGAACACTTCAACGCTATATTGCCCAGCAAAGGAGTCTTCAATTTATGGAGCATCAAACCACATTGGCGATTCCGCAACCCTCTTTGGCGTTCAATCGTGTCTATATACTCATTCATATTTATCGCCATCTATTTCATACCGGTATTGGCTTGCGCCAGATGCTGGACTATTATTATGTGCTACGCCAAGGCTTTACGGAGATAGAGCGTGCGGAAACAATGAAGGTCTTTGCCTCTTTGGGGATGGTTCGTTTTGTGAAAGCAACGATGTGGGTGTTGTCTCATGTGTTTGGTTTGGAAGCACAATATATGCTGACTGAACCGGATGAGCAGGAGGGACGTTTTTTGTTGAGTGAGATTATGTTGGCCGGCAATTTCGGACAATACGATGAGCGTCTGGTACACGATATGGCAGATTCGGACCTTTCATGGGGCCTCCGTAAAGTGAAGCGAAATCTGCGATTTATCTACCGCTATCCGTCCGAGGTGATATGGAGCCCTTTATTTAAGGCATGGCATTATTGCTGGCGCAAGAAATTTGCCTGATTGGGCAAAGGTGTCGCAAGCGCATGCTTGAGAAGAGATGATGTCTCCAATATAGACAACGCTGCTGGGCTTTTCGTTTGGTGGGTGATAGTTTGAGCCGATTTATGATGCGCCAACTTGTGGCCTATATATACCATCCTAAAACATTTTTTAGTTCATAATACCATGAAAGGAATTGTTATGGCCGGAGGCAGCGGTACACGATTGTACCCGATTACCAAGGGGGTGAGCAAGCAGCTGCTCCCGATTTATGACAAGCCGATGGTCTATTATCCGATTTCGGTGCTGATGCTGGCCGGTATTCGGGAGATTCTGATTATCTCCACACCGCAGGATTTGCCCGTCTTTAAGCGGTTGTTGGGCGACGGCTCGGATTATGGTGTACGGTTTGCCTATGCCGAGCAGGTAGCCCCCAACGGATTGGCCGAGGCCTTCCTCATCGGGCGGGAGTTTATCGGTGGGGAGGCTGTCTGCCTCGTCCTGGGGGATAATATCTTTTATGGTCAGGGATTTACGGGGATGTTGCTTGAGGCCGTACATCGTACGCAGACGGAGCGGTCGGCCACCCTGTTCGGCTATCGCGTTCCCGACCCGGGTCGTTATGGTGTGGCCGAGGTCGATGCGTCGGGCCGTGTCGTCTCGATTGAGGAGAAACCTACCGCCCCGAAGTCGGATGTGGCGGTGACGGGCCTCTATTTCTATCCCAACGAGGTGGTCGAAGCGGCCGCTTCGGTCTCCCCTTCGCAGCGTGGCGAGAAGGAGATTACGGATGTAAATCGTTGGTTCTTGGAGCGGGGACGCCTGGCCATGCAGCAGCTGGGTCGTGGCTTTGCCTGGCTCGATACCGGTACGCATGAATCGCTCTACGAGGCCTCCTCGTTTGTGAAGGCTATCGAGAGTCGTCAATGCCTGAAAATTGCCTGCTTGGAGGAGATAGCCTGGCGCAAGGGGTGGATTACGGCCGACGATTTACGACGATTGGCCGTGCCGATGCGCCACAACGAATATGGTCAATATATGTTGCGTCTTTCGGCGCAGGGGACGGAATGGAACGGATAGCGACCTCGATACCGGAGATTTTCCTCCTTCGTCCGCGTCGCTTTGTCGATGCGCGCGGCTACTTTTTTGAGAGTTTCAACGAGCGTGAGTTTGCCGCTTTGACGGGGCTTTCGACCCGCTTTGTGCAGGATAACGAGGCCCAATCGGGCCGTGGGGTGGTGCGTGGTCTGCACTTCCAGCTGCCGCCCCATGCGCAGGACAAGCTGGTGCGTGTGGTCGCGGGGCGTGTGTTGGATGTGGCGGTCGATGTGCGCCGCCATTCGCCCACCTTCGGAGCGCATGTGGCTGTGGAGCTTTCGGCCGAGAACGGATTGCAACTCTACATCCCCGAGGGTTTTGCCCACGGCTATGCGGTCTTGAGTGACGAGGCCGTTTTTCAATATAAGTGCAGCGATTACTACCACCCCGAGTGTGAGGCCGGTATTGCCTGGGATGATGCAACGCTGGCCATTCGTTGGCCCTTTACGGCCGAGGAGGCTGTTTTGTCCGATAAGGATCGTCGGCAACCATCGCTTACGACGGCCCAACTCTTTGAATAGAGAACGATGAAGATTTGGATTACGGGTGCCGAGGGGCAGTTGGGTCGTTCGCTGCAACAAACGGCCATGGCCGATTGCGAAACCTGCTTTTTCACCGACCGCGAGGTGGATTTAACCAGCCGCGAAGCGGTGGAGGCCTTTATGGAGGAGCGACAGGCGGAGGTGATTATCAATTGTGCCGCCTACACCGATGTCGAGCGTGCCGAAGCGGAGGAGGAGCAAGCCTATGCGGTCAATGCGACGGCGGTCGGCTATCTGGCCGATGTTGCCAAACGCCACCACGCCCTGCTGATTCATATCTCGACCGATTATGTCTTTATGGGGGGCTGTTGCGCAACGCTTACCGAGCAGTCGCAACCCAATCCCATCAATGCCTATGGCCGCACGAAGTTGGCGGGCGAGGAGCTGATTCGTCGATCGGGCTGCAGCTACATGATTTGGCGCACGGCCTGGCTCTACTCGCCCTATGGCCGCAACTTCGTCAAAACGATACTGCGCCTGAGCCGTGAAGGGCGCGATTTACGGGTGGTGAACGACCAAATCGGTTCGCCGACCTATGCCCTCGATTTGGCCGAGGCCCTCTCCGAGGTGGTCACCTCGCGTCGCCTTGTGGAGGGTATCTTTCACTATACGAACCTGGGCGAATGTTCGTGGTGGGAGTTTGCCTGCGAGATTTGTCGCCTTGCCGGGCGCAATGTGGCGGTGCAGCCGTGCAGCTCGAACGACTACCCCTCGCGTGTGAATCGCCCGAAAAACGCGGTGCTGGACAAACGAAAGATTCAGCAACGGCTCGGCCTTACGATACCCCATTGGAAAGAATCTTTAGCAAAATATATTAATGATTATGAACTTCAAGCGTAATATTTTAATTACCGGCGGAGCCGGCTTTATCGGAAGCCATGTAGTGCGGCTCATGGTGCGAAAGTACCCCGATTATCGCATCATAAACCTCGATAAATTGACCTATGCGGGCAACCTGGCCAACCTGCGCGATGTCGAAAACGAGCCGAACTACTGGTTCGTGAAGGGCGATATTTGCGACTTTGAGGCGGTCTATGCCTTGATGCAGCGGTATGAGATTGACGGCGTGATTCACCTGGCGGCCGAAAGCCATGTGGACCGCTCGATTAAGGACCCCTTCACCTTCGCTCAAACGAATGTGATGGGTACCCTCTCGCTCTTGCAGGCGGCCAAATGCTATTGGGAGTCGCTGCCCGAGGGCTTTGCGGGCAAACGCTTCTACCATATCTCGACCGACGAGGTCTATGGGGCTTTGGAGCTGACCAACCCCGAGGGCGTTGAGCCTCCCTTTGCCACGACCGCATCGTCCGAGGAGCACCACCTGGCCTATGGCAAGGAGTTCTTTGTCGAAACAACCAAATACAATCCTCACAGCCCCTATAGCGCGAGCAAGGCCTCGTCGGACCACTTCGTGCGTGCCTACCACGACACCTACGACCTGCCGACGATTGTAACGAACTGCTCGAACAACTACGGCCCCTACCAATTCCCCGAAAAGCTGATTCCGCTCTTTATCAACAACATCCGCCATCGCAAGCCGCTACCCGTGTATGGCAAGGGCGAGAACGTACGCGATTGGCTCTATGTGGAGGACCACGCCCGCGCCATCGACCTGATTTTCCATGAGGGTAAGACGGCTGAAACGTATAACATCGGCGGCTTCAACGAGTGGAAGAACATCGACCTGATTCGTGTGATTATTAAGACCGTGGACCGCCTGCTGGGCAATCCAGCGGGGACCTCGGAGGAACTAATTACCTTCGTGACGGACCGCGCCGGCCACGACCTTCGCTACGCCATCGACTCCTCGAAACTCCAAAAGGAGCTCGGCTGGGAACCCTCGCTCCAATTCGAGGAGGGTATCGAAAAGACCGTCCGCTGGTACCTCGACAATCAAGATTGGATGGACAACATCACCTCCGGCGACTACCAGAAATACTACGATGAGATGTACGGAGGGCGATGATGAAACGCCCAAACGAAGCGAGCGGGTCGGCCCGGAGGGTTCGACCCGCTCGCGTGTTAGGCTACGCGGAGGCGGATGCCGGAGGAGGGGCAATGCTCGATGACGACTTCGCGGTCGGTGAGCGTGTGGCCCTCGATGAGCAGCTCCGAGAGGGGCGTTTCGATGGCGGTGGTGAGGATGCGTTTGAGCGAGCGCACCCCGTAGCGGCGTTCGTAGCCCGCGCGGATGAGATGCTCTTTGGCCTCGGTGGTGATGCGGAGACGGCACCCCAACTGCTCGCTCCGAGCCGTCAGGTGGCGCAGCTCCAGCTCCAGAATCTGCCTTACATCCTCCTCCTCGAGCGGTCGGAAGTGGACTACCTCGTCGATGCGATTCAGAAACTCCGGCGCAAAGGTCTGCTCCAACGCCTTGCGGTACTCCTCCTCCTGGTGCGACACACCTTGCGCCCGATGCGCACGGGTGGTGTAGCCGAGCGGCACCTCGCGGCTCTTCCTTTCGCGCGACCCCACATTCGAGGTCATCACCAGCACCGTATTCCGAAAATCGACCTTACGGCCCGACCCATCGGTCAGATGGCCCTCATCAAAGAGTTGCAGCAGCGTATTGAACACCTCGGGGTGGGCCTTCTCAATCTCGTCGAAGAGGACCACGGCATAGGGGCGACGTCGCACCGCCTCGGTCAGTTGTCCACCCTCGCCATAGCCCACATAGCCCGGGGGTGAGCCGATGAGGCGGGCCACATTGTGTTTCTCGCTGTACTCGCTCATGTCGAGCCGTATCAGTCCGCGCTTCTCGTCGAAGAGCCAGCGCGACAACTCCTTGGCCAGGAGGGTCTTTCCGACCCCCGTCGGCCCGACGAAGAGAAAGACCCCGATGGGACGGTGGGCCTCCTTCAGCCCCGACCGTGCGCGGAGGATGGCTTGCGACAGGCATTTGACAGCCTCCTGCTGCCCGATAACGCGCCCCTCGAGGTGGTCACGCAGTCGCTTCAGCCGCTCCGCCTCCCCGCCCGAGATGCGCTCTAGGGGGATGCCCGTCAGCTCGGTCATCAGCCGCTCGATATCCTCGGCCGAAATCGTAGGCGGAGAGGTGGCCAGCTGCTCCTGCCAGCTGTGGTGCAGGGCGTGCAGGCGGCTCTGCTGCTCCAACGTGCGGATGCGGGCCTCGGCTGCCTCCTCGTAGCGGGCCTCACGCAGCGCGGTGTGTCGCTCCTGCTCGGCGCGATGCAGCGTAGCCATCGCCTCCTGCACGGCCGGCGGCTCTACGGCCCTTTGCAGATGCGCCCGCGACCCCGCCTCATCCATCAGGTCGATGGCCTTGTCGGGAAACGAGCGGTCGCTCATGTAGCGGTCGGTGAGGGCAACACAGGCCCGTAACGCCTCCTCCGTGTAGCGAACGCGGTGGTGTTGCTCGTAGGCGGGGGCTATCTGTTCGAGGATGCGCAGCGTCTCGGTGGCCGTGGGTTGCTCGACCACCACACGCTGAAAACGCCGCTCCAACGCGCTGTCGCGCTCAATCTCGCGGCGATACTCCTCAAAGGTGGTGGCACCGATGGTCTGCAACTCGCCCCGCGCCAGAGCCGGCTTGAGGATGTTGGCCGTATCGAGCGACCCTTGCGTCGAACCCGCCCCCACGATGGTATGAATCTCGTCGATGAAGAGGATGACCTCCTTGTCACGCCGCAGCTCCTCCAGCAGCTGTTGCATCCGCTCCTCGAACTCGCCTCGAAATTTCGTGCCGGCAATGAGCGACGAGAGGTCGAGGGCAAAGAGCCGCTTGCCGCGGAGCAGGTAGGGAACCTCCCCACTTGCGATGCGCAGAGCCAGCCCCTCGACGATGGCCGTCTTGCCCACCCCCGCCTCGCCCAGCAGGATGGGGTTGTTCTTCTTGCGGCGCGAGAGAATCTGAATCAGCCGCTCAATCTCTTTGTCGCGCCCGATGACGGGGTCGATGCGCCCCTCGCGGGCCTCGCGCGTGAGGTCCGTGCCGTAGCGGTCGAGGTGCGACTCGGTGGCCGGTGTAGTGTGCGGTTGCACCCCGTCTAGCAGCCGTATCTCCACCTCCGGTCGGCGGAGGGTCGTCTCCTCGATCTGTTGAAGGGCCGTCCGCAGCACCTCCTCCGTCATGCGGTAGCGCGCGAGAACCTGCGAGGTGGCCGTGGTCTGATCGGAGAGGATGCGCAGCAGGGCGTGGGCCGTCGAGATGCGCTTCAGGTGGGCAAATTGAGCCGTCAGCTCCATGCCGAAACGACGGAAGAAAAGCTCCGGTTCGATGCCCTCTGCCGCCTGCTCCTCCGTGCGGGGCGCGGTGCGGGTGGCCTGCTCGATGCGCAGGCGTATCTGATACAGCTCCCAGGGCTGCATCCGCTCCGAGAGCAGTTGATAGGCCAGCGACCCCTGCTCGTCGAGAAGGGCCAACGTAAGGTGGTCCTTCAGAAGATGGCGCAAGGCCTGCTTGGTGGTTTGAAACGCTACGCGGGCCAGGATGCCCTCGAGCGTTTTGGAGATGTTTACTTGCATACAATAGTCCAATTAGCTTCGAGATGCTAACGAAAAATTGCATGTTTGTAGTATTTATTGTATGATTTATGCTATTGGCGAGGCAGCTCCAGCACCTCCATATCGCGCATATCGTCGCCGTCGATGGTGAGGCGGATGGCGGTGCGCACCTTGTGAAAGCCGTACGTGCCGGCCGCTCCTGGATTGACAGCAAGGAGTTGATAGACAGGGTCGTATTGCACCTTCAGAATGTGCGAATGGCCGGCAATGAAGAGCTTGGGTTGTAGTTGCTGAATCCGTTGAACGACCCCGGGGGCGTAGCGACGCGGATAGCCGCCGATGTGGGTCATCAACACCTGCACCCCCTCGCAACGAAACGAGGCAAATTGGGGGTAGATGCGCCGTGCCACACCGCCGTCGATGTTGCCATAGACGGCCCGCAGGGGCTTGAAAGCGGCAATCTCGTCGGCCAGCTCGACCGACCCGATATCGCCCGCATGCCAAATCTCATCCACCTCGGAGAGAAATTTCCGAAGCGGTTCGTCAAAGGTGGAGTGGGTGTCGGATATGATACCGATGCGCTTCATCGGGGGCTTTTTGAGGGTTAGTATTTCCCTTTCCAGAGGGTTTTGATGCGCTCGGCAATCTTCTGTTCGGCTGCATTTTGCAGGTCGGGTTCGTAGAAGCGGGTGCCGGAGAGCGACTCGGGCAGGAACTCCAGCTCGGCAAAGTGGCCCTCGTAGTCGTGGGCATACTTATACCCCTCGCCATAGCCCGCCTCGGCCATCAGACGGGTCGGGGCGTTGCGGATATGGAGCGGCACGGGGCGGTTCGTCGTATCCTTTTCGACCAGCGCAAGGGCCTTATTGATAGCCATGTAGGCCGAGTTGCTCTTGGGCGAGGTGGCTAAATAGATCGTCGTCTCGGCCAGCGTGATGCGCGCCTCGGGCATGCCGATTTTATGCACCGTGTCGAAGCAGGCATTGGCCAGCAGCAGGGCGTTGGGGTTGGCCAGGCCGATATCCTCCGAGGCAAGAATCACCAACCGTCGGGCGATGAAGCGCGGCTCCTCGCCACCGGCCAACATGCGGGCGAGGTAGTAAATCGCGGCGTTGGGGTCGCTGCCTCGCACCGATTTGATGAAGGCTGAAATCACATCGTAGTGCTGCTCACCCTTCTTGTCGTAGAGGGCGATGTTCTGTTGCAGGCAGTCGGTCACATACTTATCGGTAATCACCACCTTGCCCTCCGTAGCCCCGACCACGATGTCGAGGATGTTCAGCAGCTTACGGGCATCACCGCCCGAGAATCGGAAGAGGGCGGCCGTCTCCTTCACCTCGATATCGCGCCGCTTCAGCTCGATGTCGCTCTTTAAGGCGCGTTGCAGGAGCTTTTCTAGGTCCTTATCCTCCAACGATTTGAGGATATAGACCTGACAACGACTCAACAAGGGCGAGATGACCTCAAACGAGGGGTTCTCGGTCGTGGCACCGATGAGGGTGAAGATGCCCTGCTCGACGGCACCCAGGAGCGAGTCCTGCTGCGATTTGTTGAAGCGGTGAATCTCGTCGATGAAGAGGAACGGGGCGCGCTGGTCGAAGAAGCGTTGCCGCTTGGCCGACTCAATCACCTCGCGCACATCCTTCACGCCCGACGTAACGGCCGAGAGGGTGAAGAAGGGCCGTTCGAGGGTCGAGGCGACAATCTTTGCCAAGGTTGTCTTGCCCACCCCGGGAGGCCCCCAAAGGATGAACGAGGGGACGTTGCCCGTCTCGAAGAATTTGCGAAAGACCCCCTTTTCGCCCACTAAATGCTCCTGCCCGATGTAATCATCGAGCTTCTGGGGGCGCAATCGTTCGGCAAGAGGTGCTGACATGGTCTTTCGGTGTTGGTTCTTTATGCAAAGATACTCTTTGAAATTAAGAATTAAAAATTAAAAATTAAGAATTCTTCGTTTCTCGGCAAGAAAGGGCAGCGAAAGAGAACAAAAGGGCGGAAAGGGCGATTAAAGGAGATTAAGGAAATTAAAGAACTTAAAGAGATTAAGGAGAGGCCCTCATTAATATCTTTAATATCTCTAATCTCAACTTTAAACTTTACACTCTCTTTGCTCTTTCCTCTTAAAAAAACATCCCTCGAGCTGATAGTTCGAGGGATGTTTATGAGAATCGGTCGGGAGGTTAGAACTGAACAATCAATTCGTAGGGGCGGCCACCGGAGGCAAATGAGAAGCGGTAGTCGCCCGGTTCGAAGGTTGAGGGATCGACCGAAGCATCCGTTCGGGCGGCGACTGCCCCTTCGGCAATGGTGGCGTTGTCGGCCACGCGCGTCACCGTGTATTGGAGGGCGTAGGGGGCCGAGAAGGTGAAAAGGTTGCTCGTTTTTTCGTAGAGAAGGTGCAATTGGGCTGCCACCTCCTCGGGCGTAAGAACAAGAACCAACTCGCTAACGGCTTGCTCGTTAATCTTTTGCGCCCACTGCCAATCGGTGGAATAGGCCCCCTTGTAGAGAATGCGCAGGCGGTCACCCTCTTCGATGGTCTCGGTGAGGGTGAGTGCTTGCTGAAGACAATAGTAGTAGCGAGGCTGCAAATCATTGGCATTGAATTGCTTTAAGTCCTTTTTGACCGCTCCATTCTTGTCGCAGTGCGCAATTTTGATCGTGCCGGTGAAGGGTTGTGTGCCGAAGTTTTGGATACCGCCAATGTAGTAGGTGATGGACACACCGGTTTCGTAGCGTGTTGCGTTGCTGCTAATGCCGTAGTAGTTGATACCTCCGTTGGTTACTCCGATGAGGCCCAGCCAATCGTTGTAGGTGCTGCTGCCGGTGCGGTCCGGCTCCAACCCGATAATGGCATCTTGCTCCTCGACAAAGCTGTACGAGGTGCCTGAAGGAGCCATGACCTGAAGATTGTAGAAGCCGTTTCCGAGGCCGCTCCAACCCCAGTTGAAGTGGAAATAGTCCTCCGAATCGTAGCCGTCGCAGATGAATTGGTGGCCGCCGGCATTGCCCGTACCGCCATAGATGATGAGGCGTGCAGCATCCAATTCGGCCTTGAGCATCGCTTTCCAGTCGCTGTCGCTATAGGCCAGGCGTTGGCGCAAGATGGCCTGCTTGCTGTAACCCATCTTTTCATGGAATGCTTTCAGCAAATTTTCGGTAAAGGCTCCCGTGCCGCCATCGCCTTGGCTGCCAATGCCGTAGTCGGCCTGCACCAGCGCACCGATGTCTGCCATGAGGCGGGCAACCTCGTCGGCTTGCGTGGAGGTATAGTTCGAATAGGCAAGCGGCATCAAGCTATAATCGTAACTGCCGAGCGTGCGCGAGGGGACTGTGATTCTGTGCGTTGAGGTGGTGTATGCAGCGGTCGTTCCGCTCATCGAGGTCGGCCACTCATGGAATTTGCAAAGGATGGATGCGGCGGTGGCGACACACCCCGTGATGGTCTGCGAACCGTTGCTGAGGTAGGGGCATTGGCCGTTGTAGGGCGACCCCTGGTCCCAGGTGGCCGTGGTGTGCAGGCAAACGGTCGAGGCGGCAGCTACATCCGACGAAGCGGTGGCCGTAACCCCCTTTGCGCGGGCTTCGAGAATCATGGTGCGCACGCCGTCAAGCCACCAGCGAAGGTTGGCGGGGAGGTTGTCGTCGGCGAAATGGTTTTCATGCGAATAGCCGATAATCGGCGTGGCGGCCTCGTCGCCGGCTACAATGACAAATCCGGCCCGGTCGGTGCGGTTGAACACATAGAGTGCGGGTGCGGTTGCCGTGCGGGTGTTGGCAGCCTCCCCGTCCCAAACCAATTCAACGCTTGGTGTGGTGGCACGCGTGGCCGCCCGACTGAAAAATTGGGTGGCGATGCGACGTGCCTGCTCTTCGTTAATCGGTGCAGCAGCCGCAACAATGTGCGCAAAAACGAGCGCAAGGAGAAATAGAATCTTTTTCATGGCGTGTTACCGATTAAAAGTTCGACAAATCAAGTTTGGTGATGCCGCTGCACCCGTCAATCGCTAACTGGTCGGCGTTGATGGCCTTCACCGTAATCGTGTGGGAGGGTTTGCCGTCGGTGTATGTAAAGCTGGTCAGCTCACCCAACAGCGAAACGGTCCCCTCGCCCCAATCAATCGTGCCGGAGCCGTTTCCGACGAGCGGAGCCGAGACGGTCGTGCCGGTGTGGTAGATGGTGGCAATCTGCCAATCCACCTCACCGCCCAAATCGAAGGTGGCCATGGGGAGGATGGCGTTGCGCTCGATGACGATCTCCTTCGATGTGCTTTTCGGATAGAGTGAGCCATCCGTAAAGTTGAGCGTCACGGAGAAACCCTTTTCGAAGGTCATGGGCGGCAGTACGATATAGAAATCGGTCGGTGTGTCGGTCAGCTGAACCCCATCACCGCAATCGAGCGTGATCTGCGTGGACTGCCCCTCATGCCACGTCGTGTTGAAAAGGTCGTTAATCGGAGCATAGAAGGTGCCGGCAAGAATCTCTTGGTTGTTGCCCTGGAAGAGAATCGACTCAAGGGTCTGGTTGCCTTTGATGCTCAGGCGCAGGTATCCCAACATGTTTTTGAACGTGAAGTTTTCGCCATCATCGCTCGTGCCGATAATCGGGCTGTCGCCCACGCCGTAGCTCCCCTTTTTGTAGGTCTGCTGTTGCCGTGCCGTCATGAAGAGCAGCGCAACCCCGTCCGGTGTATGGCCGAGGGTTACCGGCCCGTCGTACAGGTAGGCGTAGTAGCGGTCGAATTGGTACGTGCTGCTATAATTGGGGAAGTTGAAATAGCCCGTGTAGGTAAATGAGCCGCTCCGGTCGCCCGTTTGGCCGTTGAATTGCCACACGGTCATGTCGTCGGGACCATTCACGACGATTTGGTCGCCCGCCGTCCATACGGTCTGCTTCCTTTCGTTCAATTCGACACGCGAATCATCGTCGGAGGCCAGGGTGGCATAGATGGTTTTCGTCCCGAGTTCGGGGCTTTCTGTGGTGTCGTGGCTGCAAGCGACTAAAGCGATAGCCGACCATGCAAATAACAATAATTTACGCATTTTACCACTCCTCTTTAGGTTTCTCATACGGGTCTTCCAGCGAATTGGCAAAGCCTCGCTCGATGGTAATGTCCAGGATTTCAATCGTCGGCATTACATACTTCTCATGTTGTTCCATAGGATTTGATGTTGATTTCAATGGGGACAAAGTTAGTAATTTTCGGCCAAAATTCACTATTTTTCAGACGAAATAAGTTTTTTTGCTTCTCTTTTGTCGATTCGGATTTATTTTGTACCTTCGTCCTTGATTTTAACAATCATACGATTATGAAGATACTTTTTTACCTTTTGTTGGCGGCGGTGATGACTCTGCCGTCGTGTGTGTCGAAGCAGGTGGCCCTCGAGACCGAGTCGCAGCGCGATTCGCTGGCGCAGGTTGTGCGCACGAAAGATTCGCTCATCGAGACCGTCTTTGCCGACATCAACGCCATCAGCGATAACCTGGCCCGCATCAAGGCGCGTGAGAACATCATCACGGCCGTGGACCCCGAGGGCATCCGTCGTCCCCTCGACCAAATCAACAGCGACATTGCCGCCATCGACGAGCTGATGCAGGAGAACCGCGAGCGTCTGGCCGGCATGGAGCGCACGGCCAAGCAGTTGCGTCAGGCCAACGTGCGCATCAAGAGCCTGGAGCATCTGATTTCCGACCTCAATGGCCAGCTCGACGAGAAGAACAGCGAGATTTCGCAGCTCCGCACCCGCGTGGCGGAGATGAGCGTCGAGGTCGAGGAGCTGGAGACGAAGCTCGAGGAGGAGATTACCATACACCGCCAGGAGGTCGATTCCCTGGTGCAGGATAACACCACGCTCGACGAGCAGCTCCACGCCGTCTATTACATCGTGGGCGAGGAGAAGAAGTTGCGCGAGGCCCAAATCATCGACAAGCGCGGCTTCATCGGTCGTACCCTCACCACGGCCGAGAGCAACAGCCTGGAGTTCTTCCTCAAGGTCGATTCGCGTGAGCTGCTCGAGGTGCCGATTCGTCAGAAGCGTGTCACCATCGTCACCTCGCACCCCGAAGGTTCGTATCAGCTCATCGAGGCCGATAACAAGGTGGTGCTGAAGTTGGTCATCACCGACCCCGTGCGTTTCTGGGAGGCATCGAAGGTGTTAATAGTAAGTTACAAATAGCCCTACGCGCGAAACCACCCTGGGTGGAATGGGGAATCCGTCTAACAAGGCTCTTTCGGCATCTGCCTTGCCCGAAAAATCCTCACATACGAAAAGTATGCTCCGCTTTTTCAGACTTCGAGCAGCTTCTAAATAGCTCTTGTTATACGAATTCCGAGGAGAGAAGATAGCTGTTTGGCAAGGTAGCTACCAAGTCTGCCTTGTTATACGAATGCTAAATCGAAACGAGGGTGTCCCAAACCGATTGGGACACCCTCGTCGCTTTTTCATTGTAAAAGCGAAGTGTGGGCCTATCGGGTGGGGGCGGTCGATGCGGGGTTACCTGCCGGTGACCGATTGCGGTGGATGCCCCTATTTTATATATAGGTGTGTTGCGGTTCTATAAAATTAGAAGAAAACCGAGCCTCTGTTTTGAAAGCCGATTAAAAACAGCGGCGCAGATAATGAAAAATATCAAAAACTGCGGTTGGCGCGGCCCCTCGGACCTTTTACATCGTACCCCTGCCACAAGGTGTTGCAGGGCGTTTTTTGACCAAAATGAAGAAAAAACGGATGGTTTTATTTGCAAAATGGAAAAATTTAGAATAATTTTGTTTAATAAATGTGGCTATATGCACACATGTTTACTTAAACAGCAAACAACCACTTATTAACTAAAAACTTTTACAATGAAAAACTTTACGCTCAAGTTCGTCCTGACCGTAGTGTTGGGATGGTGCTTCGCCTTCGCGGCTGAGGCACAGACTGTGCGAGGAGTCGTGAAAGACGCAGCCGGCGAGCCGGTAATCGGTGCTGCCGTGATTGTGGAAGGCACAACTCTGGGTGCAAGTACGGGTGTGGACGGTTCGTTCACGCTGAATGTACCTGACGCAAAGAACAACGTGCTGGTTGTATCGTACATCGGTATGACCGAGAAGCGCGTAGCCGTTGCCGGCAAGACCTCGGTTGAGGTGGTCCTCGAGGAGGATGCCACGGGTATCGAGGATGTCGTCGTGATTGGTTACGGTACGGTGAAGCGCCGCGATTTGACCGGTTCGGTGGCTTCGGTAACGGGTGAGAAGCTCGCTGCCAACCCCGTATCGAACATCGCACAGGCCCTTCAGGGTCAGCTCCCCGGTGTACAGGTAACCTCGCAGGACGGTCGTCCGGGTGCCGGTATGTCGATTCGCGTGCGTGGTGGTGGTTCGATTACGCAGTCGAACGAGCCGCTCTTCATCGTGGACGGTGTGCAGGTAAGCGATATTTCGGATATTCCGGCCGACAACATCGAGTCGATCGACGTGCTGAAGGATGCCGCTTCGACGGCTATCTATGGTGCGCGTGGTGCTAACGGTGTTATCCTCGTAACGACGAAGGGCGGTCAGAAGGACCAGAAGACCACCGTACGCTACAACGGCTACTACCAGCTCAAGTCGAAGCCCGAAATGCTCGACGTGCTGGATGCTTACGACTATGTACTCTACACCTGGTCGCAGGCTATGGAGACCGGTGCTTCGTATGCCGACAACGTAGCCAAATACTTCGGCCTGGGTTCGAAGTATGGCAACAACCTCGAGAAGTACAAGAATGTGAAGGCTCACAACTATGTGGATGATTTGATGGAGTCGTCGTTTGCTCACAGCCACGATATCTCGATGTCGACGGGCAACGATAAGACGAACCTCTATGCCGCTGTGAACTTCCTGGAGGATTCGGGTGTGCGTATCAAGACGGGCTTCCGTCGTTGGAATGCCAACATCAAGTTCTCGCACAAGCTGGCCAAGACGCTGACCTTCGATGCCGATGTTCGTTACTCGGACGTGAAGCGTGAGGGTACGCAGTATGGTCTCTCGACCTCGGCTTACCAGTATCGTCCCATCGACGAGCCGTTTGGTGAGGACAACGAGTCGTACATGGGTCAGGGTGGTGCCAACGTGGCTCCCTCGATGAACCCGCTGGCCGTTATCGACAACTACACCGAGATTTCGACCCACCAGCGCATCCGCGCCCGCGGTGGTCTGACCTGGCAGCCCTTCAAGGGTATGACGGCCAAGACGGAGCTGTCGCTCAACCGCAACTGGTCGCAGACCGAGACCTGGGATGCCGGTACGGAGGCTTCGGGCAACGCTTACAACACCGCCAAGCTCTCGAAGGGTGACGGTTACGGCGTTCGCTGGGCTACGACCTTGAACTACGAGGTACAGGGCCTGGGTGAGGACCACTCGCTCTCGATTCTGGCCGGTAACGAGATTCTCTCGTCGAAGTCGAACAGCTCGGCCTTCACCGGTTATGACTATCCCGCCGGCTTTACGATGGGCAACGCCTTCGGTATGATGAATATGTATGGTGCCGGTGGCTTCAAGACCAGCGGTGTCCTCTCGTCGTGGTCGAACAACATCGGTACCCCCTCGAAGACCGTTTCGTTCTTCGGTCGTGCCAACTACTCGTACAAGGGTAAGTATCTGTTGACCGCTACGTTCCGTGCCGATGCTTCGTCGAAGTTCGCCGAGAACAACCAGTGGGGTTACTTCCCCGCAGCTGCTGCCGCATGGCGCATCTCGGATGAGGACTTCATGGAGAATACGCGCGACTGGCTCGACAACCTGAAGCTCCGTGTATCGTATGGTACGTCGGGTGCCGATAACATCAGCGCATCGCTCTGGAAGGGTACCTGGAAGACCGGTACGAATGCTGCCGGTGAGACCGTTTACCTGCCGGGTGACATGAAGCCGAATCCCGACCTGAAGTGGGAGACGACCGTTTCGCGCAACATCGGTGTTGATTTCAGCTTCTGGAATGGCCGCCTGCGTGGTAGCGTCGATGGCTATTGGAATTCGACCAACGATATCCTGATGAAGGTTCCCTCGGATGCATCGTCGGGCTACTCGTATCAGTTCCGCAACGTGGCCGAGACCTCGAACAAGGGTATCGAGGTTGCTTTGGGTGCCGACCTGGTGCGCAAGAAGGATTTCAACCTCTCGCTGAATGTAACCTACAGCTACAACAAGAACAATATTGAGGCTATCGAGGAGAACGCTTTGGCCGATGCTCACACCGGTTGGGGTTCGACGGCCCGCTTCCCGAACTACGACTATGTGATCCGCGTGGGTCAGCCCGTAGGTACGGTTATGGGCTTCATCGCCGATGGTTTCTATACGACCAAGGACTTTGACTATGCCGATGGCGTCTATACGCTGAAGGCCGGTGTGCCCGACCTCACCGCATCGCTCGTGTCGTATCAGAACTTTGAGGCTGCCGGTGGTATGAAGGAGCATGTTGCCGAGGGTCAGCTGGCTTACCCCGGTATGCCGAAGTTCAAGGACCTGGACGGCAATGGTGTTCTCGACCTGTCGGATGAGACGATTGTAGGTGAGATGATGGCTAACCACACGGGTGGTTTCACGCTTAACGGTAACTGGAAGAACCTCGATTTCTCGGCTGCCTTCACCTACCAGATTGGTGGTAAGATTTACAACGCCAACGCCATGCACTCGCTCTGGGGTAACAAGGACAACAACCTGGGTGCCAACCACCTCGCTCTGGTGGCTGACTGCTACAAGATCTACGGTGTAGACGGTAACGGTGACCTGGGTCTGGTTTGGGATCCCGCACAGCTCGACGCCATGAACGCCGGTGCTTCGCAGCCGATGGCTCACTCGCAGTTCGGTCTGGTATCGTCGGATTTCATCGAGGATGCTTCGTACCTGCGTCTGCAGAACCTCACGGTAGGTTACTCGCTGCCCTCGAAGTGGCTCAAGAAGATTAAGATTGAGAAGATTCGCGTTTACTTCACCGGTTCGAACCTCTTCTGCCTGACGGGTTACTCGGGTCTCGATCCCGACGTGAACACCGGTTCGGGTGGTGTGGACGGTTTCCCGACCCCCAGCTACGACTACAACGCTTATCCCAAGACCCGTACCTACACGTTTGGTCTTAACGTGACGTTCTAATCCTAAAACGAGATTACAGCTATGAAAAAAATATTTTATTCTGCGCTCTGTGTAGCTGCACTTGCAACTACCTCGTGCAGCGATTTCCTGGAGACCTCGTCGCCTTCGGTTGTGGATGGTGACTTTGTCTTCTCGAACATGACGACGGCTCGCGCGGCTATGGACGGTACCTATGAGGCCTTCCGCGATGCCATCCAGAACGACCTCTTTGGTGACGGTTTCTACTATGCAATGGATGTGACCGGTTCCGATATCGAGCGTCACCCCGAGTCCTATTCGGCACAGCTCCCGCGCCACGAACCGGAGTGCTTCTATGTGAATGGTACGGTAACGGGCAGCTATGTAGCTACGGGTTACCAGAAGGAGTCGCCCTCGAACGGTTATGCCCGCTCGTTCAACACCATCTCGAAGGCCAACGCCGTGATTTCGGCCATGGAGGCTATGCCGGGCTTCGAGGAGCAGTTGGCAGCCGGTACGCCGACCGACATTCTGAACCTCTATGGTGAGGCTGTCGCCATCCGCGCTACCTGCTACCGTGAGCTGATTAAGTACTATGGTGATGTTCCCTACAACGATACGTTCGGTGAGCCGGCCGGTGGTCTGGTGGGTCGTGACTCGATTTTCGAGGCATGTATTGCCGACCTGATTCGTGTGGAGCCGATTATGTATCGCCTGGGCGAGAAGGGTACGGATGCCAGCCAGATTTCGCGTACCTATGTACAGGGTCTGATTGGTCGTATGGCTCTCGAGGCCGGTGGTTATCACACGCGCCGCTCGGATATCACCTATCGCGACATCGACGGTAACGAGATCAGCTTCGAGCAGAAGGGTCAGCCCAATGCCAATGCCGAGAATGCCGTTTACAATCGTCGTACGGACTATAAGAAGTTCTATGAGATTGCCAAGACCTACTTCAAGGCGCTGTTGGACAACCCGGGTACGGCTACGCTGCACCTGACGGACCCCCGTGCCAACAACGACATGGGTAACCGCCAGTACAACAACCCCTACCAGTACTTCTTTGAGCAGATGCACGAGCCGGATGAGGCCTTCGCCGACGAGTCGATTTATGAGATTCCGATGACGATGGGCTCGGGTAACGATGCACGTCCCTACTCGTTTGGTCGTCCTTCGGCCGGTGGTTCGAAGCTGGCCAAGGCTGCCGGTATGCCCTGCAAGAACTACGGTCAGGGCCGTATCAACCCCGCCTTCTACTATGGTATGTTCGACCCGAACGATATGCGTCGTGACGTGTCGATTGCCGTAACGGGTAGCAAGGGTGACGGTTCGGAGAAGCTCCTGCCGTTTGCTCCGGGTTCGCAGTCGAACGGTGGTGGTCTGTCGCTCAACAAGTGGGACGAGAACCGCCAGGATAAGCCCTATGCTGCACAGCGTAAGTCGGGTATCAACGCCCCCTATATGCGTATGGCCGAGGTTTACCTGGGTTATGCCGAGGCTTGCGCCGTGACCGGTGACGCTTCGACCGCCAAGCAGTACCTGAAGATTATCCGCGAGCGTTCGTTCCCCGCCGGTAAGGCCAACACGGATGCTTTCATCGCCAAGTATGCTTCGCTTGAGGAGGCTATCATCGACGAGCGTGGCTTCGAGTATGCCGGTGAGGGTGACCGTCGCTACACGCTGATTCGTACGGGTCTGATCGGTGAGAAGATTAAGGCCGTGAAGGAGCTGACGAAGGCTATGCTGGATGGTCTGAAGAAAGACCATTACTACGAGTTCGAGAACGGCAACGTGATTTCGGACTATGTATATACGAAGCTCGTTGATGCCAAGGCTTTGGTCGGCTATCGCCTGACGGCTCAGTGCCCCGAGGATGCAACGGGTGAGGTGAAGGCAGTCCTTTATCCCTCGTGGCGTGGTCAGCACGACGACTGGAAGTCGGTTTGCGAGGCCGGTGGCTTTGAGTTTGCCGGTGCTACGACGAACACCAACCTGGCTATCCAGGGCCTCTTCGAGCAGGTCGATGGCGATGCACTGGTTGCTGCCGGCTACGAGAAGGTAGAGTGGGGTAAGGCACTCGTTGCCAACGAGGAGGACTACTACAACAAGTTCTTCAACGGCTACGACTATGTGACCGCTCCGGTTTATGTATGGCCCTTCACCCCCAACGTGGTGGCTACGGGTGGCTTCCGCAACGGTTATGGTTTCATGAACTAAACCAACACCTTATTAAACAAAAGACGAGGATTCACGACGAGTCCTCGTCTTTTTTTTCGTTTCGGACCGAAAAAGTGATTCACCTATTTGTAAATTCACAAAAGAATCGTATATTTGCACCCGATTTCCCGCCTGTACGAACCGAAGTGGGCGCGGCGGGAGGAATGGTTCTTTGACGCACGAAGAAAAATGAAAAATTTATCCCCAAAAATTTTGTCGATAAATTTTTTATGCATACTTTTGCAATCCGAAACGGTTAAAATTGCCGATGTAGCTCAGTTGGCAGAGCACTTGATTTGTAATCAGGCGGCCGTGGGTTCGAGTCCCTCCATCGGCTCAATCGAGGGAGGCTTGAGCAAGAAGAGGGCGGGGCTGTTGAAGGATAGTCCGATTCTCGAGAGCAAACAAAAGGGAAGTTACCAGAGTGGCCAAATGGGGCAGACTGTAAATCTGCTGGTTTTTACCTTCGGTGGTTCGAATCCATCACTTCCCACTTTAAGAGTGCCGGTTGGAGTTGCAAGTTCCGATTTCGCTCGTCGAAACGGATATACTGCTCTCTGATGCGGTGCGTTTTTGCGGAAGTAGCTCAGTTGATAGAGCATTAGCCTTCCAAGCTAAGGGTCGCGAGTTTGAGCCTCGTCTTCCGCTCCAAAGTCGGGGGTCGGGTCAGCAAAATGGCTCGATGCCCCGCAATAAATGAAACGAAGAGACATTTTATATACTTTAAAACTTATACAACTATGGCAAAAGAAAAATTTGACCGTTCGAAACCGCACGTGAACATCGGTACCATCGGTCACGTAGACCACGGTAAGACGACGCTGACGGCCGCTATCACGACCGTTCTGGCCAAGAATGGTCTGTCGGAGCTCCGTTCGTTCGATTCGATTGACAACGCCCCCGAGGAGAAGGAGCGTGGTATTACGATTAACACCTCGCACGTTGAGTATCAGACCGCCGGTCGTCACTATGCTCACGTTGACTGCCCGGGCCACGCCGACTACGTGAAGAACATGGTAACGGGTGCTGCCCAGATGGACGGTGCCATCCTCGTAGTAGCTGCTACGGACGGTCCGATGCCCCAGACGAACGAGCACGTTCTGCTGGCCAAGCAGGTGAACGTACCGCGCATCGTTGTCTTCCTGAACAAGTGCGATATGGTTGACGATCCCGAGATGCTTGACCTGGTTGAGATGGAGGTTCGCGACCTGCTCTCGAAGTATGACTTCGACGGTGACAACGCTCCTATCATCCGTGGTTCGGCCCTTGGTGGTCTGAACGGCGAGCCCCAGTGGGAGGAGAAGATCATGGAGCTCATGAACAATGTTGATGAGTACATTCCGATTCCCGCTCGTGAGAATGAGAAGCCCTTCCTGATGCCGGTTGAGGACGTATTCTCGATCACCGGTCGTGGTACCGTAGTAACGGGCCGTATCGAGACGGGTATTATCCACGTTGGTGACCCCGTTGAGATCATCGGTCTGGGTGAGAAGTCGCTGACTTCGACCTGTACGGGTGTCGAGATGTTCCGCAAGCTCCTCGATGAGGGTGAGGCAGGTGACAACGTAGGTCTGCTGCTCCGCGGTATCGACAAGAAGGAGGTTAAGCGCGGTATGGTAGTTGCCAAGCCGGGTTCGATCAAGCCCCACACCCAGTTCAAGGCTGAGGTTTATATCCTGAAGAAGGAGGAGGGTGGCCGTCACACGCCGTTCCACAACAAGTATCGTCCCCAGTTCTATCTGCGTACGATGGACGTAACCGGTGAGGTTGCTCTGCCCGCAGGTGTTGACATGGTGATGCCGGGTGACCACGTTACGATTACCGTTACGCTGATCTATCCCGTCGCTCTGAACGAGGGTCTCCGTTTCGCTATCCGCGAGGGTGGTCGCACGGTAGGTGCCGGTCAGATTATCGAGATTGTTGAGTAATACAACACTCACCATAGAGAAGCGGTGTCAAACCGCACCGCTTCTCACTTTTTAGGAGCATAGTTCAAGGGTAGAATAGCGGTCTCCAAAACCGTTGATGGGAGTTCGAATCTCTCTGCTCCTGCCAAGATAAAAAAGGAAATTAGTATGCTGAAATACATCAAAGAATCGTACAACGAGCTGGTGAACAAGGTGACGTGGCCTTCGTTTGCGCAGTTGCAGAATTCGACGATCGTCGTGATGGTGGCTTCGGCCATTTTTGCTATTGTCGTGTTGGCAATGGACCTGACGTTCGAGAACGTGATGGAGTTTATCTACAAGACCCTCGGTAATCTGTAATCGTCCTAAAGGTGATGAGTGAGGTTAAGAAGGAGTGGTATGTAGTTCGAGCCGTTGGCGGTAAGGAGGCCAAGGTTAAGGAGTATCTCGACAAAGAGATACGCCTTGCTCATTTGGAGGACTACATCTCGCAGGTACTGATTCCCACGGAGAAGTATTATACGATCCGTAACGGTAAGAAGGTCTCCAAGGAGAAGGTCTCGTATCCGGGCTATGTGCTGGTCGAGGCGGCTTTGGTGGGCCAGATTCCCATGATTATTCGTAATATCCCCAACGTGCTTGGTTTCTTGGGCGAGACGAAAGAGGATGGTCGCAAGATGAACGCGGCACCCCTCCGTCCACAAGAGGTTGCCCGTATTCTCGGTCGAGTCGATGAGATCAACGCCATGGAGGAGGAGAACGAAATAACGTATATCGTCGGCGAGGCCGTCAAGGTCACCGATGGTCCTTTCTCAAGCTTCCAGGGAACCATCGAAGCTGTCGATAACGAGCGCAAGAAGCTCACGGTATCGGTGAAGATATTCGGGCGCAAAACTCCGATGGAGTTGAGCTTCACACAAGTAGAAAAAGAATAATTAACAAAGGAAAACTATGGCAAAAGAGGTTGCTGCATTTATTAAATTGCAGATCAAAGGTGGTGCCGCCAATCCTTCGCCTCCGGTAGGTCCGGCATTGGGTTCTAAGGGAGTCAACATTATGGACTTCTGCAAGCAGTTCAATGCGCGTACGCAGGACAAGGCAGGCAAGGTTCTTCCGGTCATCATCACCGTTTACAGCGATAAGTCGTTCGACTTTGTTGTAAAACAGCCGCCTGTAGCTATTCAGCTCAAGCAAGCAGCCAACGTACAGTCGGGTTCGGCACAGCCCAACCGCCAGAAGGTAGGTCAGGTAACGTGGGACCAGGTACGTGAGATTGCTGAGGGTAAGATGCCCGACATGAACTGCTTCACGCTCGAGTCTGCAATGCGCATGGTTGCCGGTACTGCTCGCAGTATGGGTATCAGTGTCGTTGGTGAATTTCCTAAGAACTAAAGAAGAAGATGAGTAAGTTGACGAAAAACCAAAAAAACGCCATCGCCAAGGTGGAGGCCGGTAAGGCCTACAAGCTCTCGGAGGCTGCCGCTCTTCTGAAGGAAATCACGTTCACGAAATTTGATGCTTCGGTAGATGTCGATGTACGCCTGGGAGTTGACCCCCGCAAGGCAAACCAGATGGTTCGTGGTGTGGTAACGCTGCCCCACGGTACCGGTAAGGTGGTACGTGTGCTTGTACTCTGCACCCCCGAGAAGGAGGCCGAGGCACAGGCTGCAGGTGCCGACTTCGTAGGTCTGGACGAGTATGTAGACAAGATCAAGGGTGGTTGGACGGATGTAGATGTTATCATCTGTACGCCGAACGTCATGGGTAAGGTTGGTGCGCTGGGTCGTATTCTCGGTCCCCGCGGTCTGATGCCGAACCCCAAGACGGGTACGGTGACGATGGACGTCGCAAAGGCTGTTCAGGACGTTAAGGCCGGTAAGATCGACTTCAAGGTCGATAAGTTCGGTATCGTTCACACGTCGGTAGGTAAGATTTCGTTCAATGAGGACCAAATCGTGGAGAACGCGAAGGAGGTACTCAACACGATTATCAAGCTCAAGCCGGCTGCCGCCAAGGGTACTTATGTGAAGAGCATTTATCTCTCGACCACGATGAGTCCCGCTGTGCAGATCGATCCCAAATCAGTAGAAACCAAATAATAAGGAGGAAAGTTAGAGATGACAAAGGAAGAAAAACTGGTTGTTATTAACAGCCTCGCCGAGCAGCTCGAAGCATATCCTCACTTCTACATCACCAACATCGAGGCGCTGAATGCCGAGCAGACCGCTGCCCTGCGTCGTAAGTGCTTCGAGAGCGATGTGAAGCTCGTAGTCGTAAAGAACACGCTCTTCACGAAGGCTCTGGAGAAGGTAGAGAAGGCTGATGCTGATTTGGTGAAGACCCTGGAGGGTCCGACCTCGATCATGTTCACCAACGTAGCAAAAGCTCCCGCGGTTCTGATTAAGGAGTTCCGCAAGAAGGCCGACAAGCCCGTTTTGAAGGCTGCCTTCGCCGAGGGTTGCGTATATGTAGGTGACGATAAGATCGACGCACTTTGCAACATTAAGTCGAAGGAGGAGCTGGTTGCCGATATCGTTGCCCTGCTCCAGTCGCCGGCCAAGAATGTTATTTCTGCTCTGCAGGGTGCTGCAGGCCAGAAGATCGCGGGCCTCGTAAAGACGCTCGAGGAGAGAAACAATTAATCACAAAAGAAACAAACAAAATTTTAATAATCTACTACTATGGCAGATATCAAGAAACTTGCTGAAGAACTGGTTAACCTGAAGGTTACCGAGGTAAACGAACTGGCTCAGATCCTCAAGGAGGAGTACGGCATTGAGCCCGCTGCTGCTGCTGTCGCTGTTGCTGCTCCCGCAGCTGCTGGTGAGGCTGCTCCCGCCGAGAAGACGACGTTCGACGTTATTCTGAAGAGCGCCGGTCAGGCCAAGCTCCAGGTCATCAAGGCCGTTAAGGAGGCTGCCGGTCTGTCGCTGGGCGATGCCAAGGCTCTCGTAGATGCTGCTCCGAAGGCTATCAAGGAGGGTATCTCGAAGGAGGAGGCCGAGGCTCTGAAGAGCTCGCTCGAGGAGGCCGGTGCAGAGGTAGAGCTGAAGTAATTCTTCAGGCTGCTATAAGCACGCCAAACTCAGAAACAGGTATAGTGGCTTACCAGGTAAGCCCTATACCTTTTCTTGGTCTAAACACCCCGGGTGCCAAACGGGTGGGCCGATGAGGGTCGAAGGCCGGCAAAACGACCGGAACGAAGCCGAAGCCGCAACCCCGAATGTTGTGTTTCCAGGAGGTGTGAAGACAATTGAACTGCTCCCGCAAAACGCTTAAAATGAGTGTTTTTGCTCGGGAGCATTCCGCGGATAAAACGGGGGTGGCCGAACGCCGTTACGCTACGAATGGGGAAAGTGCGTAGGCGATGGTCGGTGCGCAACGGTTTATTCGCGTGGAGAACGGCTCCTGAAACGTAAGAGTGAATCCCGCCATCGGGCTCTTGCGTTTGATGAGGCGAACTCCACGAAACGGACCCGACAGAAGTGTGTTGCAGAGTGAACCCCGGCATCGGGCTCTGGGAATATGCTTTTGTCATGAGGAAAGGGGCCGCTGTTTGGGGCCTTTCCGAAAAAGGGTCAAATCGAGTCGCCATAGGGCATCTTATCGTTCGCAGAGTGAATCCCGGCATCGGGCTCTGGGGAGCGGCATCAAGGCGACAAACAAGGTTTTCCCCAAGGTAAGTGATGGGTCGCGTGCCGTCCGAGCGATGGCCGCGAACACAAAAAAATTAGGTTAATTACCGATGTCCACAACAAACAAACAAACAAGAACGAGCTTCTCCACCGTGAAGAACCGGGTGCCTTATCCCGATTTGCTGGAGGTGCAGCTCAAATCGTTCCGTGACTTCTTCCAGATGGACACGACGGCCGAGAATCGTAAAAACGAGGGGCTGTACAAGGTCTTCCAGGAGAACTTCCCGATCACGGACACCCGGAACAACTTCGTTCTGGAGTTTATCGACTACTACATCGACCCGCCCCGCTACACGATTGAGGAGTGTCTGGAGCGCGGTCTGACCTACAGCGTACCCCTCAAGGCGAAGCTGAAGCTCTACTGCACGGACGACGAGCATGAAGATTTCGGCGTACAGGTGCAGGATGTCTATTTCGGTCAGATTCCCTACATGACCGAGCGTGGTACGTTTGTCATCAACGGTGCCGAGCGTGTCATCGTTTCGCAGCTGCACCGCTCGCCGGGTGTATTCTTCGGCCAGAGCATGCACACGAACGGTACGAAGCTCTACTCGGCGCGTATCATCCCCTTCAAGGGTTCGTGGATCGAGTTCGCCACGGATATCAACAACGTGATGTATGCCTACATCGACCGCAAGAAGAAGTTGCCCGTGACGACGCTGCTGCGCGCCATCGGCTTCGAGGCTGACCAGCAGATTCTCGAGATCTTCGACTTGGCCGATGAGGTGAAGGTGAATAAGGCCAACCTGAAGAAGGCCGTCGGCCGCAAGCTCGCAGCCCGTGTGCTGACGACCTGGGTCGAGGACTTCGTCGATGAGGATACGGGTGAGGTGGTATCCATCGAGCGTAACAACGTGATTGTGGACCGTGAGACGGTCCTCGAGGAGGAGCATATCGAGCAGATTCTGGAGAGCGGCACGAAGTCGATTCTGCTGCACAAGGAGAATGCCTCGGGCATCGACTTCTCGATTATCTACAACACGCTGCAGAAGGACCCCTGCAACTCCGAGAAGGAGGCCGTGGTCTATATCTACAGACAGCTGCGCGCTTCGGAGCCGCCTGATGAGGCGACGGCTCGTGACGTGATTGAGAAGCTCTTCTTCTCGGACAAGCGTTACGACCTGGGCGATGTGGGTCGCTACCGCATCAACAAGAAGCTCAACATGGAGATTGACCCCGCGATTCGTACCCTGACGCGCGAGGATATCATCGCCATCATCAAATACCTGATTCAGCTCATCAACTCGAAGGCCGAGGTGGATGATATCGACCACTTGTCGAATCGTCGTGTCCGCACGGTAGGCGAGCAGCTCTCGAATCAGTTCTCGATTGGTTTCGTGCGCATGGCCCGCACGATTCGTGAGCGTATGAATGTGCGCGACAACGAGGTCTTCACCCCTGTTGAGTTGATTAACGCCAAGACCCTTTCGTCGGTTATCAACTCCTTCTTCGGTACCTCGCAGCTCTCGCAGTTCATGGACCAGATTAACCCCCTGGCCGAGATTACGCACAAGCGTCGTCTGTCGGCCCTGGGTCCCGGTGGTCTTTCGCGCGACCGCGCCGGTTTCGAGGTGCGTGACGTACACTACACGCACTACGGCCGTCTCTGCCCGATTGAGTCGCCCGAGGGTCCCAACATCGGTCTGATTTCGTCGCTCTGCGTCTATGCCAAGATTTCGCCCATGGGCTTCATCGAGACCCCCTACCGCACGGTGGAGAACGGCAAGATCGACATGGACAACTCGCACGTTTGCTACTACACGGCCGAGGAGGAGGAGGGCAAGATTGTCGCCCAGTCGAATATGCCCATTGACGACGAGGGTAACTTCCTGCAGCCCGAGCGTATCAAGGCCCGCGAGGGTGCCGACTTCCCCGTGGTTACGGCCCAGGATGTCGATCTGATGGACGTGGCTCCCAACCAGATTGCCTCGGTGGCCGCCTCGCTCATCCCCTTCCTGGAGCATGACGACGCCAACCGCGCCCTGATGGGTTCGAACATGATGCGTCAGGCTGTGCCGCTGGTGACGACCGAAGCACCGATCGTCGGTACGGGCATGGAGAAGGAGATGGTATCCGACAGCCGCATTCAGATTGTAGCCGAGGGCGATGGTGTGGTAACCTTTGCCGATGCTACGAAGATTCAGATTAAGTACGACCGCACGGAGGACGAGATTTTGGCCTCGTTCGAGCCGGAGGTTACGACCTACGAGCTGCCCCGCTACCGTCGTACGAACCAGAATACCTCGATTACCCTTACGCCGACCGTCCTGACGGGCGACAAGGTGACCAAGGGGCAGATTCTCACCGAGGGTTATTCGACCGAGAAGGGCGAGTTGGCCCTGGGTCGCAACCTGAAGGTGGCCTTCATGCCCTGGAAGGGTTACAACTTCGAGGATGCCATCGTGATTTCGGAGCGTATCCAGCGTGAGGACCTCTTCACGTCGGTACACGTCGATGAGTACATCATGGAGGTACGCGACACGAAGCGTGGTGTCGAGGAGCTGACGTCGGACATTCCGAACGTGAGCGAGGATGCCACGAAGGATTTGGATGCCAACGGTATCATCCGCATCGGTGCTGTCGTGAACCCGGGTGACATCATGATTGGTAAGATTACCCCGAAGGGTGAGAGTGACCCCTCGCCCGAGGAGAAGCTGCTGCGCGCCATCTTCGGTGACAAGGCCGGTGATGTGAAGGATGCTTCGCTCAAGGCCCAGCCGTCGTTGCATGGTGTGGTGATTGATACGAAGCTCTACAGCCGTGCCAACAAGGATTCGTCGAAGAAGGGCAAGACGGCCGAGAAGGCCCAGCTCGAGAAGATTGACGAGCGTTTCGCACAGCAGATTCACGAGCTGACGAAGCGTCTGGTGCAGAAGCTCTGGACCCTGCTGCAGGGCAAGACGACGAAGGGTATCTACGACTACTTCGGCGTGGAGCTGTATGGTGCCGGTACGAAGTTTACGCAGAAGCTGCTCGAGGAGATTGGCAAGCGCGTCACGGACGAGAAGACGGGTGTCGTATCGGGCTATTTGAGCCTCGGCCCCTGCAAGTGGACCGGCGACGAGCATACCGATGCCCTGATTGAGAAGACGATTAACAACTACATCATCGAGTGGAAGAAGGCCGATGCCGCCATCAAGCGTGAGAAGTACAACCTCACGAACGGCGACGAGCTGCCGCAGACGGGTGTTATCCAGATGGCCAAGGTCTATATCGCCAAGAAGCGTAAGCTGAAGGTGGGTGATAAGATGGCCGGTCGTCACGGTAACAAGGGTATCGTTGCGAAGATTGTCCGCGACGAGGATATGCCTTTCCTCGAGGATGGTACGATTGTCGATATCTGTCTGAACCCGCTGGGTGTGCCTTCGCGTATGAACCTCGGTCAGATTTACGAGACGGTGCTTGGTTGGGCCGGTCGTGAGCTGGGCATGAAGTTCGCCACGCCGATTTTCGACGGTGCATCGCTCGACCAGATCAACGAGTACACGGCCCAGGCCGGTATCCCGCACAGCGGCCGCACCTACCTCTACGACGGTGGTACGGGTGAGATGTTCGACCAGCCGGCTACGGTGGGTGTGATTTACATGCTCAAGCTGGGCCACATGATCGACGACAAGATGCACGCTCGTTCGATTGGTCCCTACTCGCTCATTACGCAGCAGCCGCTGGGTGGTAAGGCCCAGTTCGGTGGTCAGCGTTTTGGTGAGATGGAGGTTTGGGCCCTGGAGGGCTTCGGTGCCGCCAACATCCTGCAGGAGATTCTGACCATCAAGTCGGATGATGTGATGGGACGTGCCAAGGCATACGAGGCCATCGTGAAGGGTGAGAACCTGCCCAAGCCGGGTATTCCGGAGGCTATGAACGTGCTGCTGCACGAGCTGCGTGGTCTGGCACTTTCGGTCAAACTCGAGTAAGGTATATACGTTGAACAGCAAAAACTGAAAAGAGATATGTCATTTACCAAAGACAATAAATCGAATCACGGCTACAACACGATTTCGATTGGTTTGGCTTCGCCCGAAGAGATTCTGGCCCAGTCGAGCGGCGAGGTCTTGAAGCCGGAGACCATCAACTACCGTACCTACAAGCCCGAGCGCGACGGTCTGTTCTGCGAGCGTATTTTCGGCCCCGTGAAGGACTACGAGTGCCACTGCGGTAAGTACAAGCGTATCCGTTACAAGGGTATCGTCTGCGACCGATGCGGTGTGGAGGTGACCGAGAAGAAGGTGCGTCGTGAGCGCATGGGTCACATCTCGCTCGTGGTGCCGGTAGTACACATTTGGTATTTCAAGTCGCTCCCCTCGAAGATTGGCTACCTGCTGGGTATTCCGTCGAAGAAGCTGGAGTCGATTATCTACTACGAGCGCTATGTCGTTGTCCAGGCCGGTGAGGCCCAGGCACAGGGCATCGAGCGTCTGGCTACCCTTTCGGAGAAGGAGTATCTGGATGTAATCGACGCACTGCCGAAGGGCAACCAGCAGCTGCCGGACGATGACCCCAACAAGTTCATCGCCCAGATGGGTGCCGAGGCTGTGCTGACGCTGTTGAAGCAGGTGGACCTCGATACGATGTCCTACCAGCTGCGCGACCGCGCTTCGCGCGAGACCTCGCAGCAGCGTAAGGCCGAGGCCCTGAAGCAGTTGAACGTGGTGGAGATGTTCCGCGCCTCGCGCGAGGTGAACCGTCCCGAGTGGATGGTGCTGAATGTGATTCCGGTCATCCCGCCCGAGTTGCGCCCGCTCGTTCCGCTCGATGGTGGTCGTTTCGCCACGTCGGATTTGAACGATTTGTATCGTCGCGTGATTATCCGCAACAACCGTCTGAAGCGTCTGATTGAGATTAAGGCTCCGGATGTGATTCTGAGAAACGAGAAGCGTATGTTGCAGGAGGCAGTCGATTCGCTGCTGGACAACTCGCGCAAGAGCAACGCCGTGAAGAACGAGTCGAACCGACCGCTCAAGTCGCTTTCGGACTCGCTGAAGGGTAAGCAGGGCCGCTTCCGTCAGAACCTGTTGGGTAAGCGTGTCGATTACTCGGCCCGTTCGGTTATCGTCGTGGGTCCCGAGCTGAAGATGCACGAGATGGGTATTCCGAAGGATATGGCTGCCGAGCTGTACAAGCCCTTCATCATCCGCAAGCTCATCGAGCGCGGCATCGTGAAGACGGTGAAGTCGGCCAAGAAGATTATCGACCGAAAGGACCCCGTGATTTGGGGCATTCTGGAGAATGTCATCAAGGGTCACCCCGTGTTGATGAACCGCGCCCCGACGCTGCACCGTCTGGGTATCCAGGCCTTCCAGCCGAAGCTCATCGAGGGTAAGGCTATGCAGCTGCACCCGCTGGCATGTACGGCCTTCAACGCCGACTTCGACGGTGACCAGATGGCCGTGCACCTCCCGCTGGGCAATGCCGCCATCTTGGAGGCCCAGCTGCTGATGCTCGGTTCGCACAACGTCCTGAACCCCGCGAACGGTGCGCCGATTACCGTGCCGTCGCAGGATATGGTCTTGGGTCTTTACTACATCACCAAGCCCCGCAAGGGTGTGAAGGGTGAGGGTCTGACCTTCTACGGCCCGGAGGAGGCGATTATCGCCTACAACGAGGGTCGTGCCGACCTCCATGCCCTGGTGAAGTGTATGGTCGAGGACCTGGACGAGGAGGGCAACCATGTACAGGTGCTGAAGGAGACGACCGTGGGCCGTATCCTCTTCAACCAGAAGGTCCCCAGCGAGGTGGGTTACATCAACGAGGTGCTGACGAAGCGTTCGTTGCGTGACATTATTTCGCTGGTGATGAAGAAGGCCGGTGCCGACAAGGTGGCCGCTTTCTTGGATGATATCAAGAACATGGGTTACCAGATGGCCTTCCAGGGCGGTCTGTCGTTCAACCTCGATGCCGTGATTATCCCGAAGGAGAAGGAGGCATTGGTACAGGAGGGCTACGAGCGCGCGGATGCCATCATGGATGACTATAACATGGGTCTTATTACGAACAACGAGCGTTACAACCAGATTATCGACGTATGGACGAACATCAATACGAAGCTGACGAAGGTGGTAATCGACACCCTGATTAAGGACGAGGACGGTTTCAACCCCGTTTACATGATGCTCGACTCGGGTGCTCGTGGTTCGAAGGAGCAGATTCGTCAGCTCAGCGGTATGCGTGGTCTGATGGCCAAGCCGCAGAAGTCGGGTGTTGAGGGTGGCCAGCAGGTTATCGAGAACCCGATTCTCTCGAACTTTAAGGAGGGTCTGTCGGTGCTGGAGTACTTCATCTCGACCCACGGTGCCCGTAAGGGTCTTGCCGATACCGCCTTGAAGACGGCCGATGCCGGTTACCTGACGCGTCGTCTGGTCGATGTAGCCCAGGACGTGATTATCAACGAGGAGGACTGCGGTACGCTGCGTGGTTTGACGGCTACGGCCATCAAGCGCAACGACGATGTGGTGCAGACGCTCTACGACCGTATTCTGGGTCGCACGGCCCTGAACGACGTGATTCACCCGCTCACGGGCGAGGTGCTTTGCGAGGCCGGTCAGGAGATTACCGAGGCGATTGCCGAGGCCATCGAGAAGTCGCCGCTGGAGTCGGTGGAGATTCGCTCGGTGCTGACCTGCGAGGCACGCCACGGCGTATGTGCCAAGTGCTACGGCCGCAACCTGGCTACGGCACGCATGGTCCAGAAGGGTGAGGTTGTCGGTGTGATTGCCGCCCAGTCGATTGGTGAGCCGGGTACCCAGCTTACGCTGCGTACGTTCCACGTCGGTGGTGTGGCCGGTGGTACGGCCGTGGAGACCAACGTGGTTTCGAAGTACGAGGGTCGCCTCGAGATTGACGAGCTGCGCACGATTAAGAGCAAGAACAACATGGGTGAGCCGATTGATTTGGTGATTTCGCGTCAGTCGGAGTTCCGCATCGTTGATCCGAAGACCGATATCGTGCTGTACACCCACGCGCTGCCCTATGGTGCTATCCTCTACAAGCAGGATGGTGTCGAGATTAAGAAGGGCGACATGATTTGCGAGTGGGACCCCTACAACGCAGTTATCATCTCGGAGCATGACGGTAAGGTTGTCTATGACAGCGTAGTCGAGGGTGTCACCTACCGCGAGGAGCGTGACGAGCAGACGGGTCTGTCGGAGAAGGTCGTTATCGAGTCGAAGGACAAGACCAAGAACCCCGTTATCAAGGTGATGAACAAGCAGGACGAGGAGGTGAAGCAAATCAACCTGCCCGTAGGCGCCCACGTTGTCGTGAAGGACAAGCAGAAGATTAAGGCAGGTGACATCCTGATTAAGATTCCGCGTGCCGTGGGTAAGTCGGGTGGCGATATCACCGGTGGTCTGCCGCGTGTTACGGAGCTGTTCGAGGCCCGCAATCCGTCGAACCCCGCCATTGTTTCGGAGATTGACGGTGAGGTAACCTTCGGTAAGATTAAGCGTGGTAACCGCGAGATTGTCATCACGTCGAAGCAGGGCGAGGTGAAGCGTTATCTGGTGCCGCTGTCGCGTCAGATTATCGTCCAGGAGAACGACTATGTGAAGGCCGGTTCGGCTCTGTCGGATGGTGCCATCACGCCGACCGATATCCTGAATATCCTCGGTCCTACGCGCATCCAGGAGTACATCGTTAATGAGGTACAGGAGGTTTACCGTATGCAGGGTGTGAAGATTAACGACAAGCACTTTGAGGTAATCGTCCGCCAGATGATGTCGAAGGTCAAGATTGAGGATCCGGGTGATACGCGCTTCTTCGAGGATCAGATCGTCGATAAGTGGGAGTTCATGGATGTAAACGACGAGCTGTATGATAAGGCCGTCGTAACGGATGCCGGCGACTCGATCACGATGCAGCCCGGCCAGATTGTTTCGCTGCGCAAGCTGCGCGACGAGAATTCGAGCCTGAAGCGTCGTGACCTGAAGACGGTGACCGTCCGCGACATTGTTCCCGCCACCTCGACGCAGGTACTGCAGGGTATTACCCGCGCCGCACTGCAAACCTCGAGCTTCATTTCGGCCGCTTCGTTCCAGGAGACGACCAAGGTGCTGAACGAGGCTGCCATCCAGGCCAAGGTGGACCCGCTGGTAAATCTGAAGGAGAATGTAATCTGTGGCCACCTGATTCCGGGTGGTACGGGTCTGCGCGAATACGAAAACCTCACGGTTGGCGTGAAAGCCGACCTGGAGGCCATCCAACAGGCGCAGTAATAACGAAAGCCGCTCTCGAAATCGAGAGCGGCTTTTTTTTAGAGGAAAGTGGAAAGAGCAAAGAGGCAAGAGAGGTTTTAAAGAGGAAAGTGGAAGGAGCAAAGAGCAAAGAAGGAATAGGAGTGGATAAGAGCATAAAAAGAGAACGTCATGTTGCGCTGTAAGCAAAACATGACGTTCTTTGTAAATATTCGTTGATTACTCAATCTTCTTGTCCGCTCTTGTTCTCACTGGCTAACTCTTTCTCTCTTCTCTCTCTTTCCTCTTTGCTCTTGTTTAGCATTGGTCGTAGTAGCGTTTGGCCAGGCCGCCCTCCGAGGTTTCGCGGTAGAGGCTCGGGAGGTCGAGGCCCGTCTCCTTCATTACGCGCACCACCTTGTCGAAGGTGACCAAGTGTTGGCCGTCGGACAACGTGGCGTAGGTGTTGGCATCGAGGGCGCGGGCAGCTGCAATGGCGTTGCGCTCGATGCAGGGAACCTGCACCAATCCGCATACGGGGTCGCAGGTCAGGCCCAGGTGATGCTCCAGACCCATCTCGGCGGCGTACTCAATTTGCGAGGGGGTACCTCCGAAGAGCTGGCAGGCGGCCGCCGCAGCCATGGCGCAGGCGACACCGATTTCGCCCTGACAACCCACCTCGGCACCCGAGATCGAAGAGTTGGTCTTCACCACATTGCCAAACAGACCGGCCGTAGCCAGGGCGCGCAGGATGCGGATGCGCGTGAAGTTGCGCGAGGTGGCCAGGTGGTAGATGGCGGCCGGAATCACACCGCACGACCCGCAGGTGGGGGCGGTGACCACCTCGCCACCCGAGGCGTTCTCCTCGGCCACGGCCAGCGCATAGGCGTAGATGCGGGCGCGTGAGGCGAGTGAGCCGGTGTAGCTCTGCGACTTCACATAGTAGGTGCTGGCCTTGCGGGCCACCTTCAGACCGCCCGGCAGTACGCCGTCGTTGTTCAGTCCGCGCTGAATCGTGTCGCACATGACGGTCCATACGCGGTCCAGGAACTCCCAAATCTCCTTGCCCTCGCAATCCTCGACATACTCCCAGTAGGTCTTGCCCTCGCGTTGGCAGTAGCTCTTAATCTCCTCGATGGTCGAGAAGGGGTAGATGTGATGTTTCGGGGCCTCTTTGCTCTCCTCGTTGGCAAGCGCACCGCCGCCGACGCTGAAGATTTGCCACGAATCCACCACCTCGCCCCCTTGCAGCCCCTCGAAGAGCATGCCGTTGGGGTGGAAGGGGAGGACGACATCCGCTTTCCAGACAATCTCGGTGGGGGCTTTCGGCTCCAGCACCGAGAGGATGGCGCGGTCCGTGAGGTGGCCTTTGCCCGTGGCGGCCAACGACCCGTAGAGGGTCACGCGGTACTGCTCGGCCTGCGGACAACGCTCGGCAAACTGCTCGGCCGCCTTCTTCGGACCCATCGTGTGGCTCGACGAGGGGCCGTTGCCTATCTTAAAAAGTTCTCGTAAAGACTCCATGAAATCACTTTTCTTGCAAATATAAGGCAAAGGTAACAAATAATTTGGGAATATTGTCGCTTATTACGGACATTCGCATGGTTTCCTTTAGCCCCCTTTAGTCCCCTTTAAATGCACAGAAAAAGAGGAGCCGACGGCTCCTCTTTTTTGTACCTCCACCGCGACTCGAACGCGAATTTAGGGTTTAGGAAACCCTCGTTCTATCCCTTGAACTATAGAGGCAGTTCTATGCAGCGCACCGATGCCGTGGCCCGATGCGCTGCAAAGATAGTAATTTTATTTCAAAGTGACACGCAGCGTGCGCTGTGCATCGAGCTTCGATGTGCCACCCACGCGAATCACATACTCGCCCTTCATCGGCTCCATGCGGTTCGTCGCGGGGTTGAACCAGGCGAAATCCTCCTTCGTCAGCTCGAAGATAACCATCTCAATCTCGCCCGATGCGAGCTTCACGCGGCGGTAGTCGCGCAGGGTCTGAATCGGGCCCTCCTTGTCGGCCGGACGCTGGATGTAGAGCTGCACGATCTCCTCGCCCTCGCGCGTACCGATGTTGCCCACCGGAACGGTCAGGTAGAGGGTCTGCCCCTCCTTCAGCGTGCGCTTGTCGCTCTTCGGCTTGCCGTAGAAGAACTCCGTGTAGCTCAATCCGTGGCCGAACGAGAAGAGGGGGTCACCCTCGAAGTAGCGGTAGGTCTTGCCCTTCATGTTGTAGTCCTCGAAGTCGGGCAGCTGCTTTATGTTGCGGTAGAAGGTCAGCGGCAACTTACCCGACGGGGCAACCTCGCCATAGAGGACATCGGCCAGGGCCGAACCGCCCTCCTGGCCCGGGTACCAGGCCTGAAGAATCGCATCGCAGTTCACCGTTTCAGGCTCCAACGCAATGGCCGAGCCGGAGAAGTTCACCAGCACCACCTGCTTGCCGGCCTGTTTCAGGGCGGCAATCGTCTCGCGCTGGATGGCGGGAAGTTCGATATCGTCGCGGTCGCCACCACGGAATCCGGGGGCCGACACGGCCATCTCCTCACCCTCGAGCTGGGGCGAGATGCCACCGGCAAAAATCACCACATCGACATCCTTGATTCTCTCCAGGAAGGCGGGAATATCCTGCGGCACGGCCTCGGCCATATCGAGCTTGAGGAAGGCATCCGTGCGACGGCGGTAGCCGCCATACTCGATTTTGATGGCGTAGCTGGCCCCCAACTCATAGTCGAACTCGCAAACCGCCGCCTCGTTCTTCACGTTGGTCTTGTCGGCCAACAGCTTGCCATTCACATAGATACGCACCGTCTCGTTGGAGCTGATGCGGAAGACGGCACGCCCTGTGTTCTCGGGCTTGAAGGTAGCCTCGTAGCGGGCCGTGAAGGCCGAGAGGTTCACACCCGGGGCAAAGACCGTGTTGCCACCCGTCGAGAAGTTCATCGGACGGGTAATTTGGTCCGTGGCGGCCGGTGCGCCCTCGAAGTCGAGGTTGTTCCAATAGGTGGCCTTGAAGCCCGCCTTGCCTGCAAACGAACACTCGTTGAAGAGGGTGTTGAAGGTGGAAACGTCCGTGTGGCCACAAAGCTGCTCATAGACCACCTGCGAAGCGGGCAGCAACGCCTCCAGCCCCTCTTTGAGGGTAATCGTGTAGGAGGGGATGCCGTTGTAGTTGGCCCACTGCATCGACTCGTTGTCGGCATTCGGGCCTACGACGGCAATCTTCTTCGACTTATCGAGCGGCAGCAGGTTGCCCCGATTTTGCAGCAGCACAAAGCTCTCGATGGCGGCCCGCTTGGCTAGGGCGCGATGCGCCTCGCAATCGACCACCGAGTAGGGGGTGTTGTAGGGGTCCACCTCCTCGAACAGACCCATCTCGAAGCGGGCCTTCATCAGGCGCACCACCGAGCGGTCAATCTCCTGCTCGGTAATCAGCCCACGCTTCACGGCCTCGACCAGGGCGGCATAGCTGCTGCCGCACTCCAGGTCGCAACCCGCCTTGACGGCTGCGGCCGAGGCCTCGGCTGCATCGGCATGGGTCTCGTGGTGGCCCTCCTGGTAGAAGTCACGAATGGCACCGCAGTCCGAAACCACGATGCCCTCGTAGCCCCACTCCTTGCGCAGAATATCCTCCAAAAGGTAGGTGCTGGCGTTGCAGGGGTCGCCCTCGAAACGGTTGTAGGCACCCATCACCTCCTTCACGCCCCCCTTGCGTACCAGCACCTCAAAGGCGGGCAGGTAGGTCTCGCGCAGGTCGCGCTGCGAGATGTTCTTCGCATCGAACGAGTGGCGATTCCACTCCGGACCGGAGTGTACGGCATAGTGCTTGGCGCAGGCGTGCAGCTTGTTGAATTTGGCATTCGGATCGCCCTGCAGACCGCGTACCACGGCCAGACCCAGCTGCGTGGTGAGGTAGGGATCCTCGCCATAGGTCTCCTGACCACGGCCCCAGCGCGGGTCGCGGAAGATGTTGATGTTGGGCGTCCAGACCGAAAGACCCTGATAACGCTTGCGCGAACCCTGCTTGATGAAATCGACATATTTGGCGCGTGCCTCATCCGAAGTGGCCGTGAAGACCTCCTCAATAAGCGCATCGTCGAACGACGAGGCCATACCGATTGTCTGCGGGAAGACCGTGGCCAAACCGGCACGGGCAATGCCGTGCAGGGCCTCGCTCCACCAATCGTAGAAGGGGATGCCGAGGCGGTCAATCGGGGCGGCCCCGTTCTGCATCTGCGAAACCTTCTCCTCGAGCGTCATGCGGCTTACAAGGTCTTTGGCCCGCTCTTCGAACGAGCGCGATGAATCCTGGTAAGGGAGTGTTTGTGCGGCCAGCGACCAGGTCATCGCCAACGCACAAAGGGTTAGAAGAGTTTTTTTCATTGTTGGTTGTAGGGTTATTGGTTATTTCTTGCGGTTGTTGTAGGCTTCGAGGGCCTTGCCCAGAATCAGCAGGGCGCGTTGCAGGTCCTCCTTCTTCAAAACGTAGGCGATGCGCACCTCGTTGTGGCCGTAGCCCGGCTCGGAGTAGAAACCCGAAGCGGGGGCCATCATGATGGTCTCGCCCTCGTATTCGAAGTCCGAAAGACACCAGGCGCAGAAGTCGTCGCTGTTATCGACCGGCAGACGGGCCACCGTGTAGAAGGCACCCATCGGAATCGGCGAATAGACCCCCGGGATACGGTTCAGACCGTCGATGAGGCATTTACGACGCTCGATATACTCCTCATAGACCTTCTTCAAAACGTAGGCGATGCGCACCTCGTTGTGGCCGTAGCCCGGCTCGGAGTAGAAACCCGAAGCGGGGGCCATCATGATGGTCTCGCCCTCGTATTCGAAGTCCGAAAGACACCAGGCGCAGAAGTCGTCGCTGTTATCGACCGGCAGACGGGCCACCGTGTAGAAGGCACCCATCGGAATCGGCGAATAGACCCCCGGGATACGGTTCAGACCGTCGATGAGGCATTTACGACGCTCGATATACTCCTCATAGACCTCCGTCGAGTAGCTGCGCGGCGCATCAATCGAGGCCTCGGCCACAATCTGACCCAGAAGCGGGGGCGAAAGACGTGCCTGGCAGAACTTCATCACCGCCTCGCGGATGGCCTTGTTCTTCGTGATGAGCGCACCGATGCGGATACCGCACTCCGAGTAACGCTTCGACACGGAGTCGATGAGGACCACATTCTCCTCGATGCCCTCGAGGTGGAAGGCCGAGATGTAGGGCGAACCGGTGTAGATAAATTCACGATAGACCTCGTCCGAGAAGAGGAAGAGGTCGTATTTCTTCACCAGGTCGCGGATGCGGTCCATCTCACGGCGCGTGTAGAGGTAGCCGGTGGGGTTGTTGGGGTTGCAAATCAGGATGCCGCGCGTGCGGGGGTTGATGAGCTTCTCGAACTCGGCCACATCGGGCAGGGCAAAGCCCTCCTCGATGGTCGAAACCACGGGACGAATCGTCGCACCGGCCGAGATGGCAAAGGCCATGTAGTTGGCGTAGGCCGGCTCGGGAACGATAATCTCATCGCCCGGATTCAGACACGACATGAAGGCAAACAGCACCGCCTCCGAACCACCCGTGGTGACAATCACATCGTCGGGCGTGAGCTTGATTTGGTACTGCTCGTAATACTCTACGAGTTTCTTGCGGAGCGACATATAACCACCGCTGGGACTGTACTCCAACACCGAGCGGTCAATCGTGCGCAGGGCATTCAGACCCACCTCGGGGGTCTGCAGGTCGGGCTGACCGATGTTGAGGTGGTAGATTTTTGTACCGCGGGCTTTGGCTGCATCGGCCAACGGCCCTAACTTACGAATCGGGGAGGCCGGCATCAGCTCGGCACGTTCGGAAATGTGTGGCATAACGGATGGGATTATTCGATTTCGATGAGGGGTCTGAACTTAATGCTGCGGTGCGCCGGAATGGGTACGGCAGCCCCCGTGCGCGGATTGCGCCCCATGCGCTCGGCATGCTGCTGCACGGTGAACGAACCTAACCCCGACAGGGTGATTCGCTCCCCCTGCTGCAAACTTTGGTGGATGACGTTAATCAGTGCATCGACCGCCTTGCGGGCGTCGATTTTGGAGAGGTTGCTCTCCAATGCAACGGCTTCGACAAGTTGACTCTTGTTCATGACAGACACTATTTCAGATGATAGAACAAAGGTAGCAAAATTTCAATCGCTCACAAAATATTCGCCAAATTATACGTTAAGTAGCACCCGATAAGTCTCTTCTGGTGGCTGTTCGGGGGATTTATCGGCTGCTGCTTCCAATAGGTTGGGTGACATTTCGTAGGGCGACTTTTCGTTTGGATGCGCAGTTAAAAGGGGAGGCATACCACCTTTTCGCATCGTGACAACCATGTATATAGTAGTAACAGCCCCTGCGAAAAAGATTGGAATGTTTTTGTGTCAGGTAGCAAGCCCCTCCTTATCAACTGCTGCCACAGCCGAGTGCAGAGGCCGCTTGCGGACTATGCCGAGGCGCGCAAGCAGTCACGGCAATTTATTGCCGTAAAGGAGGATTTAGGAGGGATTTTAAGAATGGGGGAGGCCGCAGGCCCTCCCCTCCTCTCCGCAAAGGAAGTTTGCAAGGAGGCCTGTTGAGGGTTGTGGAAGCGGGGAGATTGGCTACTGCGCGAGCTGAAAGCTCGCTCCGTGACGCCTTTCCCTTCCTTGCCACGGGCCTCCTTGCAAACTGTGGCAACACGAGTTGCGGAGGCTCTTTACAAGAGCCGTTTTTTTGTTTGTAGGCCTCCCTCCGTGCAAGCCCGCGTAGGCCTACAAACAAAAAAGGCTTCAGCAAACTGCTGAAGCCCCGCAACTCGATGTTGCCCCTTTGCGGAGAGAGAGGGATTCGAACCCCCGGACCCGTGAAGGTCAACGGTTTTCAAGACCGCCGCAATCGACCACTCTGCCATCTCTCCGAGTGCGCAAAAATACGACCCTTTTTTGGTTTTGCCAAATCTTTAACCAAGAAACCGATGCGTGGCAGGCGAGAATTCACCTGCCACGCATCGGTTTGGTTCATCCGTCCGCATTAGCAATTCATGCCGCCGCAGCAGTGGATGGTCTGGCCGGTGACATAGCCCGAGAGGTCCGAGGCGAGGAAGAGGGCCACCTTGGCCACATCTTCGGGCGTGCCGCCGCGGCGCAGGGGTATCGACTTGGCCCACTGCTCGCGTACCTCCTCGGGCAGGGCTGCCGTCATCTCGGTCATGATGAAGCCCGGGGCGATGCAGTTGGCGCGGATGCCGCGCGGACCCATCTCCTTGGCAATCGACTTCGCCAGGCCGATCAGACCCGCCTTCGAGGCCGAGTAGTTGCACTGGCCGGCATTGCCGCTCACGCCCACCACCGACGACATATTGATAATCGAGCCGCCACGCTGACGCGCCATGATGGGGGTCACGGCGTGGATGAAGTTGAAGGCCGACTTCAGATTGACCGTCAAAACGGCATCCCACTGCTGCTCCGACATGCGCATCATCAGCGTATCCTTCGTGATGCCGGCATTATTGACCAGCACATCAATCCGTCCGAACTCCTCGTGAATGGCCTTCACCACCTCGTGTGTGGCCTCAAAGTCGGCGGCATTCGAAGCGTAGCCCTTCACCTTGACCCCGTAGGCCGCCAGCTCCGCCTCGGTGGCCGTGGCCACCTCGTCGATGACAAGGTCCGTAAAGGCGATGTTTGCCCCCTCTTTGGCAAATGCGACGGCAATGGCCTTGCCGATGCCGCGCGCTGCACCCGTGATGAGTGCCGTTTTTCCTTCTAAAAGTTTCATATCACTTTCTGTATGTGTTACTTATCAAATCGTCGCAGGGCCACGCAGGCGTTGTGACCTCCGAAGCCGAGCGAGTTGGAGATGGCCACATCGACCCGAAGGTGTCGTGCCACGTTGGGCGTATAGTCCAAATCGCACGCCGCATCGGGGTTTCGTAGCCCGATGGTCGGGGGGATGATGCCATGCTTTACGGCCAGCACCGAGGCAATCAGCTCGACGGCTCCTGCGGCTCCCAGCATGTGGCCCGTCATGGATTTGGTCGAACTGATGGCCGCTTTGCGTGCCTCCTCTTCGCCCAGGGCCAACTTCAGAGCCAGCGTTTCGGTCTTGTCGTTGAGCGGTGTCGAGGTGCCGTGCGCATTGACATAGAGCTGTTCTCCTGCCCGGAAACCGGCCTCGTCGAGGGCCTGGCGGATGGCCCGCGAGGCGGGAAGGGCATCCGGTCGCGGGGCGGTGTAGTGGTAGGCATCACAGGTGTTGCCATAGCCCACCACCTCGGCCAGGATGGTTGCACCGCGTTGCAGGGCATGCTCCAGCTCCTCGAAGAGCAGGATGCCCGCCCCCTCGGCCATGACAAAACCGTTTCGCTCTTGGTCGAAGGGTATCGAGGCGCGTAGCGGGTCGGTCGAGAGCGACAGGGCTTTGCAGTTGGCAAACCCGCCGATGGCCAGGGCGTTGATGGTGGCCTCGGCACCTCCGGTCAGGATGGCATCCGCGTAGCCGTGCCGGATGGCACGAAAGGCCTCACCGGCCGTGTTGGTCGAGGTGGCGCAGGCCGATACGGCCGGCAGGCTCGGACCTTGCGCTCCGAAACGAATCGCCACGTTGCCCGATGCCATGTTGGAAATCATCATCGGGATAAAGTGTGGCGAGATGCGTCGCACGCCCTCCTCCAGGAGGGTGCGGGTCTGCTCGATGAAGGTGGTCATCCCTCCGATGCCCGAACCGATATAGACCCCCAGCCGCTCCGGCTCGATATTCACCCCGACCTGCAGCCCGCTTTGGCGCATCGCCTCGATGGCGGCCGCCACGGCAAATTGGCTGTATCGGTCGCTGCGACGGCTCTCGCCGCGCTCCAACCCGTGGGCTGCGGGGTCAAAGGCTTTCACTTGGCCGCCCACGCTGACCGGCAACTCCGCATCGAGCCCCTCCAGGCGGCTGATGCCGCAGTGGCCGGCTTGCAGGTTCGACCAAAACTCGTCAATCGACACACCGACAGGGGAGATGACCCCCATGCCGGTAATTACTACTCGTCTTTTCATGGTAAAGGTAATCATTTTTTTGCAGTTTCAAAAATATCTTCCACCAAACTCGTGGGCCCTATCGGGCGCAACGGTTTCGGCCGATGGCCCTCCGCGCCTTTTTTATTTCGGGAAAAAAATGTACCTTTGTCCCCGAAAAAGCGTTCAACTATGGAGGTACCCAAATTTCTGTTGCGCCGGAAATACCAGTTCGAGTCGGTTCTCTTTATCGTACTCTTCTCGGTGATTTTCATGCTTGTCTATCAGCCCTTCTCGGCCACGGCCTGGTTTGGGTTGAGTCCCGCACCGCGGCTCTTTATGACCTTGTGTTTCTACCTGGTGGCCATTGCCATCCTGCTACTCAGCAAGCAGCTCTTTGCCTATTTTCATGCCGAGCGCGGACTCTCGGTGCGGGTCTATCTGCTGTGGATAGCGGCCGAATTTATCCTCATCGCCCTCACCTATACCGCCTTCACGGCCGCCTTCGATTTGAGTGGCACGGCCTTGACCCTGCCCCTTGTCGGACGCATCATCCTCTGCGTATCGCTCATCCTGGCCATTCCCTACACCCTGATAACCCTCTACACGGCCTATCGCGCCCAAAAGGAGGAGCTGAATCTGATGCGCTTGGAGCAGGAGCAGCAGAACGAACCTCCCACGACGCGGCTGATTCGCTTTGCGGACAACAACGGCGTGCCGAAGATGGCCGTGGAGGAGTCGGCACTCTACTACATCGAGTCGCAGGACAACTATGTGCGCATCTACTACGAGCTGGACGGGCGTTTGGTGAGCTATATGCTTCGCTGTAAGACGCAGACTCTCGAAGAGAGCCTGCTCGGCACTTCGCTCATGCGCTGCCACCGCTCCTACATCGTCAATATGCGCAAAATCAGCAGCTTCAAACACGAACGCGAGCGGGCGAAAATCACCCTTTCGCATCCGTCGGCCAAGCCGATTCCGGTTTCAAAGAGCTATTGCAGGCAGTTGAGTGAGCTGCTCGAAAGCTACCTCTCGCGCCCCGAACAGGGGTCGGAGGGGGTAGAGCGATAAGGCTCCTCGGCGCGGATGATGCGCTCATGCGCATCGAAGATCGCTTCGCTTTGTAGCAGGTAGTGACCCATCCGGACCGGTTGCGACTCCGTCTCTTCCAAGTATCCCAACAAAGACATCAACGCCATCGCCCCGCATTCGACCAATCGTCGGGCGTGGTACTCCATGCACGCCGCACCTCCGCCTTCGGCCGTGCGGACCAACGCCTCGAAGCGCACAACCAGTCGCTCGAGGCGTGCCACCTCGTGTGGGTCGCAATCGCCCCCTTGCAGGGTCGAGAGCAGGTGGCGCAGGTGGTGCGCCAAGACCCCGTTACCCACATATTTCATGGCCGCCACGACCTGCATCTGCGACGTCCCTTCGTAGATGGTCACCACGCGGGCATCCCGATAGAGCCGCTCGACGGGGAAATCCTGCATGTAGCCCGCCCCTCCGAAGATTTGGAGCGCATCGTAGGCGATGCGGTTGCAGGCCTCACCCGCCATGAGCTTCAGCAGCGGGGTGTAGAGGTCGGCCCGCAGTCGCGCCTCCTTGTCGCGCTGTGCCTCCTCCGCCGTCAGCGGGCGAAGTTGTTGCAGGCGTTGGTAGGCGCGTGCCAAATCGACCTGTCGGGCCGTTGCGTAGAGCAGGGTGCGGTTCACGTCGAGGTTGGTGCGCATCCGGGTAAGTAGCTCGTTTACAGCCGCGAAATCGCGTATCGGCTTGCCGAATTGTCTGCGCTCGGCGGCATACCTCTCGGCCTCGTGCAGGGCCGCCTCGGCTATGCCGACCGCTTGCGCACCGATGCCCAGGCGGGCGGCATTCATCAGCGACGAAACGTAGCGAATCAACCCCAAACGGCGCGCACCGAGCAGCTCGGCCGGCGCATCTTCAAAGACCAATTCGCAGGTGGCCGAGCCACGGATGCCGAGCTTCTTTTCGAGGCGGCGCACCCGCACACCGCCCGACGAGCGGGCCACGATAAAGAGCGACAGGCCGCGGCCGTCGGTGGATGCCGCTTCGCTGCGGGCAAGGACCAACTTCAGGTCGGCATCGCCGTTGGTGATGAAGCGTTTCACCCCGTTGAGCAGCCAGCATTTTCGCGCCTCGCTCCACGAGGCACGCAGCGTGGCGGCTTGCAGGTCGCTGCCGGCATCGGGTTCGGTCAAATCCATCGAACAGGTGGCCCCTGCCGCAATGAGGGGCAGGTATCGCTCCTTTTGCTCCTCGCTGCCGTAGGTGGCAATCGTCTCGGCGCAGTTTTGCAACGCCCAAAGGCAGGCAAAGCTGCCATCGGCGCGTGCCACCAGCTCCGAAGCCATGACAAAGAGGGTGATGGGAAGATTCAACCCGCCGAAGCGTCGCTCGAGGGTCATGCCGTACAGCCCCGCACGGGTCAGGCATCGCAGATTTTGTCGCGTGGCGGCCGGGTAGCGCACCCGCCCCTGATGGAGGCGAACCCCCTGCTCATCGACCGTGCGGGCATTCGGGGCGATCGTTTCGCGGCAACGAATGGCGACTTGGCGCATCACCTCCCGATAATCCTCCAGCGCCTCCTCTACGTTGCGAGGGGCGAAATCGTAGCGTTGCGCCTCGCTGAAGTCGTTCTCCAGCAGACGGATAATTTCGGCACACACGGGGTGTTGCAACACACGCTCCAGGGCGGTGTTTCGGGTAAAATATGTGGGCATGGGTCGAGGTGTTTATAGGGTGTGAAGGAGGGTATCGGCCACCTGTCGGGCGTCTGCAATCACCACATAGTCGGCCATTTGGCACAACCTGGCTTCGGGGTCGGTGTTGATGGCTACGATGCAACGGCTTTGCTCGATGCCGACCGTGTGCAGCTGTTGGCCCGAGATGCCGAAGGCGAGGTAGTAGGCCGGTGCAATCGAGATGCCACTCTGTCCGACCATGCGACTGCGGGGTATCAGCCCCGCATCCACGGCCGGCCGTGTGCCAATCAGCTCGGCCCGAAGGCGCGTGGCGAGGGCTTGGAGGTGCGTAAAGGCGGTCGGGCTGACCCCGTAGCCGATCCCCAGCATAATGGGGTCGGTGGCGGGGTCGATGGTCCGAAGCAGGGCCGCCAGCTCCTCCGTGCGAAGGGTACGCGGGGTGCGCTGCGGCGGCTGCGGCGAGGTTGCGGTTGTAAGCGATACGGCACCTTGCGCGCGGTGGCGACGAGCCAGCAGGTGGCGGATGTTCGGGCTACGCATAGAGGAATCGTTTGATGCTTCCCTTGGGGGTCTTGGCAAACGGCTCGTTCAGCAGTTCGAAATCCGTGACCGCGGAGTAGGCGGGGATGCGATGGTTCAACTCTTCGAGGTTGCGGCGCATCATCTCGTGCAGCGAGGCGGCATCGAGCCGGTCGGCCGTCACCTGGTCGGTGTGGGGGACGATGAGGGCCGCGAGGCGATTGTTTCGTTGCACAATCAGCGACTCGGCCACATAGGGGAAGGTGTTGAGTATCACCTCAATCTCTTCGGGGAAGATGTTCTGCCCGTTGGTCGAAAGCAGCATGCTCTTGCACCGCCCCACCAGAAAAAGGTGGCGTTGGCGGTCGGCAATACCGAGGTCGCCCGTGCGGAAGTAGCCGTCGCCGGTAAAGGCCTCGGCCGTGGCCTCCGGATTCTTGTAGTAGCCGACAAACAGGCTCGGACCTTTGACCTGCAATTCGCCCGCCAGCCGTTCGGGGTCGGACGAGTCGATGCGGTATTGGTAGTGGGAGAGAATCTGCCCCGAGGAGCGCAGCTTGTAGCCCCCCTTCAGCCCGATCGAAATCACGGGCGCACACTCGGTCATGCCGTAGCCGGTCATAAAGGGGACCTGCAATTTTTGGTGGAGCAGCTCCTCAATGTGGGCGGGTATGGCGGCCCCTCCGGTGAGGATGTATTCGCAACGGTCGCCAAAGGCGGCCATGAAAATCGTGCGCAGGGCGGCACAGAAGTCGGGGTGGTTGCGGTAGTCGGCCAGCTTCTCCCGCCCGCTCTTGCTCTGCACGAATTCGCCAATTGTGTAGTCAATCATCTTGCTCAAGACGAGCGGCACGGCAAAAAAGAGGCGCGGGCGAATTTCGCAGAGGGCCGCTTTGAGGGTGGTCGGCGTAGGCAGTGCGGCCAATATGGTCAGGTGCATACCCGTGCAGAGGGGTGTGATGCCGTCCACCGTCAGCCCGAAGATGTGGGCCAGGGGCAAAATGCTCAAATATCGCTCCCCGGGTTGGAAGGGGAAGATGTCGATGATGGACTCGACGTTGGTCGAGAAGTTGCCGATGGTGAGCATCACCCCTTTGGGGTTGCCCGTCGAACCGGAGGTGTAGTTGATGACACAGACCTGCTCCATGCCGCGCTCCGCGTAGTGAATCGCCTCGGGATGCAGCGGGGTGGAGTGGTGCTGCGCGAACGCCTCTTTACGCGCTTGATAGTGTCTCTCGAAGTCGCCCCGCGCGGCCAACAGCAGGCCGGTTCGGGTGTCGATGGCGGCCAGCAAATCGGGCATGGCCTCGAAGTCCATCTTCGCAAAGAGCGACTCCTCGGTGTAGAGCAGACGGCTTTCGGAGTGGGCAATCAGTTGCTGGGTGTCGTGCGGGGTGTAACCGCTCAGGAGCGGCACGGCGATATAGCCACCGCTCACGACGGCCATGAAGAGGCGAATCCAGGCCTCGGAGCTGGCGGCATGGATGGTGATTTTATCCCCCTGCACCAGCCCCGCCTTGCGCCATAGGAGGTGCAGCTGTTCGATTTCGGTCGCCAGGTCGGCATACAGCAGCGGCTCTTGGCGGTAGTTACTCACGGCAGGCTGATGCCAATGGCGTTGCACGGCCTGCTCGAAACGCTTTATGAATGATTCCATAGTACGCTGTTTTAGGGTTGAAAAGGCGGGGGAGGAGCGGCTCACGGCCCCTCCCCCAAAGGCGTGTAGCGACCTATTTGGTCATTTGCTCGATGTAGGCAATCGCATCGCCCACGGTCTGAATCGAGGTGGCGGCATCGTCGGGAATCTGCAACCCGAAGGCCTTCTCAAACTCCATGATCAGCTCGACCGTATCGAGCGAATCGGCCCCCAGGTGGGAGGTGAAACCGGCATCGAGGGTTACCTCGGCGGGCTTCACGCCCAGCTTCTCGACAATAATCTCCGTTACCTTGCTTTGAATGTCATTCATCTTTCTTGCTTTTTTGTTTTGAATCGTTTGTCGGCGGCAAAGATAGGGCGCGCTGTCGGGTTTGAATCGGCTCCTCTTCGAAATGTGGCCAAAGGCGGCTCGGAGTGGCCGGAGCGGGCTTTTTGGCGGGTTGCGGGGGCGAAAACGGCTCGGTGTGGCGAATGGGGAAATCGCGCTTTATTCGCCACGAAATCGCGCCGAAACGGGGCTTTGGGTTGCATTTTTGCGTTTCGATTCGTATTTTTACACCCAAATTAATCTTACCAACCCGATGAAACACTTTTTTTACCTCTCTTTGGTGCTTATGACACTTTGTTCGCTCAAAAGCGAGGCGCAGGAGCGTCTGCTGACGATGGAGGAGGCCGTCCTGGGGACGGGACTTCAGGTCGAGAATCTTCGTGTGGTGTGGCGTCCCGATTCGCAGTACTACACGACAACGGAAGGGGATGTCGTTTACGATGTGGAGCTGAAGAGCGGCCGGCGCGAGGTGTTGACCACGCTGGAGCGCATCAACGCCCTGCTCGGCACGTCGCTGAAGCAGATTCCCCCCTATACCCTCACGGGCAAGGGGACGATGCGCTTCTATGCCGGTCGTGAGCTGGTCGGCATCGACCCCGTGGCCGATACAATTGTCCACCGCTACGCCATCCCCGAGGGGGCCGAGAATCCGCTCTATGCCGACGAGGGTCGCTTCCTCTTCACGCGCGAGAACAACCTCTATTGGTCCGACCGCGCGGGGAAGGAGTATGCCATCACGCAGGAGCAGGACAAAAACATCGTGAGCGGACAAGCGGTGAGCCGCAACGAGTTCGGCATCGCGGGCGGTATGTTCCCCGCCCCCGACAAGTTCCAGGTGGCCTTCTTCCAGAAGGATGAGAGCCGCGTAACCGATTTCCCGCTGCTGGATATCACGACGCGCACGGGTACGCTCCGCGAGGTGAAATATCCGATGGCGGGCATGGACTCGGAGCGGGTGCGCTTAGGTATCTACAACTACGAGACACAAAAGACGGTCTGGGTCCGGGTGACCGACTTTACCGAGGAGCGTTACCTGAGCTGCATCAGCTGGTCGCCCGACTCGAAGACGATTTATATCCAGGTCCTCGACCGCGCGCAGAAGGAGATGCATCTGAACGCCTATCGTGCCGCCGATGGCAGCTTCATCCGCACGATTTTGGGGGAGAAGAACGATAAGTATGTCGAGCCGCAATACGCGCTCCACTTCCTCAAGAGCGACCCCGATAAGTTCATCTACACGACCTCGAATCGGGACGGCTACCGCAACCTCTACCTCTGCTCGCTCTCGACGGGGAGCATCGAGCGACTGACAGCGGTGGATGCCGATGTGGAGCTGGTGGCCGAGCGCGGTCGCTATCTTTTCTACACCTCGGCCGAGTGCTCGCCCGTCGAGAACCACCTCTTCCGCCTCGATATGAAGACGCGCAAGGTGCGCCGCCTCACGCCCGATGCAGGGTGGCACACCTGCAACATCAGCCCCGACGGTGCGCACTTCATTGATAACTACTCGTCGCTTCGCGTGCCGCGCGTGGTGCGCCTCGCCTCGTGTGACGGCAAGCGCAGCGAGGAGTTGCTGCGTGCCGCAGACCCCTCGGCCGAGCTGAACTACGGGGAGATTGAACTCGGTACGGTGAAGAGTGCCGACGGCAAGTATGACAACTACTATCGCCTCATCAAACCCCACGACTTCGACCCCGCGAAAAAGTATCCCGTCATCCTCTACGTCTATGGCGGCCCGCACTCGCAGATGGTGCAGAACACCTACCAGGCCCTACTGCGGCGGTGGGAGATGTACATGGCCCAGCGCGGCTATGTGGTCTTTGTGATGGATAACCGAGGGACGACGAATCGCGGTTTGGCCTACGAGCAGGCGATTCATCGCCAGTGCGGCAAGGCCGAGATGGCCGACCAGGTGGCCGGTCTGAAGTGGCTGCTCTCCCATTCGTGGTGCGATGCCGACCGCGTGGGGGTACACGGCTGGTCGTATGGCGGCTTTATGACCATCTCGCTCATGACCAACTATCCCGAATTGTTCAAGGTGGGTGTGGCCGGCGGTCCGGTCATTGATTGGAAGTGGTACGAGGTGATGTATGGCGAGCGATACATGGATAGCCCCGCGACGAACCCCGAAGGCTACGCCTCGACGAGCCTGATTCCGATGGCCGAGAAGTTACAAGGCAAGCTCCTTATTTGCCAGGGGGCGATTGATGCCACGGTGCTTTGGCAGCACAGCTTGAGCTTCGTACGGGCCTGTGTGGTGAACGGGGTGCAGGTCGATTACTTCCCCTACCCCTGCCACGAACACAACGTGCGCGGCAAGGACCGCGTCCATCTGATGCAGAAGGTGACCGACTATTTCGAGGACTACCTGCGATAGTCGCTCGTCGTTATACCTATTAAAAAAGAGAACCTCGCGTTCTCTTTTTTTTGTCTATGTTGCTGTTTTTTGAAAAAAAATATGTAGTTTTGCGCTTTACGAGTTATGGAAACAGCACTTTTCTAATTACTCAACAACAAATTAACTTAACTCATACCAAGATGAAAAAATTTTTCGAAAAGTTGGCGGCCGTTGCCCTCGTGCTGGTTGCCATGGCGGGATGGTCGTGCGAGGAGTGTGACCATGTGCCGTATGACGACACGGAGCTGAAGGAGCAGATTGCCGACCTTTACAGTCGCGTGGAGGCTCTCGAGGCCCGCTTGCAGGCCGAGGTGACGACCCTGACGAACATGATCAGCGGTCAGGTGACCATCAAGAGCCATGCAAAAGACGAGAATGGCAACTGGACCATCACGCTGACCGACGGTACGTCGTTTGTGGTCTATGCCGAGTACAAGCCCGAGGAGCTGCCCACGAACCTGATTTATGTCATGGAGGTCGATGGCGAGAAGGTTTGGGCCGTGAAGGGCGAGAACGGCGAGCTGACCCCGATTCAGGATGCCGAGGGCAACAACATCCCCGTTGTGCCGGCCGAGATCGAGTTCCCCGCACCTCCGACCATCCAGACCCAGATTGTGGATGGCGTGATCCAGATTTCGATTGACGGTGGCAAGACGTGGCACAACACGGGTGTAGATCCCGAGTCGCTGCCCGAGGAGGATGATACGCCGGTTAGCGGTGGTGCCTGCACGGGTGCTGCTTGCGCCAACATCGTCGATGTGGTCGTAAATACGATGGAGAACCAGTATGGTGGCCAGATGCCCATCTCGGTTACCTTTACGCTGGCCGATGGCAGCACCTTCACGGTGATGCTCGATGGTACCTATGGCTTCGCCTTCCAGTATTGGGGCGACCAGGTGGAGTCGTTCTTCCTGGCTCCGGGTGCTTCGACTGCCGATTTGAACCTGTGGCAGAACCAGCTGGTGGATTTCATCAAGGAGGTTCCCCAGGGTTGGAAGGTTGAGTTTGCCGAGCCGGACCGCTACGGTGAAATCGCCATTACGTTGGCTGCCCCCTCGGCCGAGGCCCTGGCTTCGGGTGCCGCTGTGGCAGAGGGTACGGTGAAGCTCATCGGTGTATTCGAGGGTGGTAAGACGGCCATCGCCAAGCTCAAGGTGACGACCGAGCCGTTTGCCAACATCAGCGTTTCGGCCGGTCAGGTGCTGGTTGAGCCGAACCAGGGTGTCGAGCAGTTTGTCTATGGTATCACCCCCGCCGCTTCGTATAGCGAGTCGAGCGTGAAGAGCGCGCTGGAGGGCTATTTGGCCGGTGGCCTGTGGCAGGGCTGGAATCCTCCCTACCACGCTGCAAGCTACTACCAGGTGATTGAGGCTTCGACGGCCGAGGTCTATGGTTCGGAGCTGACCCCGGGTGTGAAGTATGTGCTGTGGGCCGCTACGGTGAAGGAGACGGAGTCGGGGTATGACTACATCTACTCGCTCAACTCGGAGCTTTACACCACCACCTTCTCGCAGATGCTCATCGAGGCCGAGGCTACGAAGATTACCTTCAACGATATTCAGGTGAAGATTAACTTCCTCGGTTTCGACCGCTACTTCGGTGGTGTTACCCAGAAGAGCTACTTCGATGGTGCTTCGCAGATTTCGTACATCAACGGTGCCTACGAGATGGGCTTCGCCGAGTCGCTGACCACCTACGCCAACGATGCTCCGACGATTGAGACTTCGTTGATCTATTTCCCCTGTGCCGATATCCCGGGTATCCAGCCCTCGACGACCTATGTTCTGTGGGTTATGCCCGTTGAGGAGGGTAAGACGGTCTATTCGATGGAGGATATGAAGGTCTTCGAGTTCACGTCGGCCGCTTTGCAGGCCGGTGGTTCGCTCAAGGTGACCGCCAAGAGCGAGCCGGAGATTACCTTTAGCTCGATTTCGCTCTTCCTGCAGGCCGAGACGGGTGCTTCGGCCGCCTACTACAAGTACTACGAGACGGCCAAGCTGCCCGCCGACAGCGAGCTGGTGATGGATGTGCTGAATACGGGTACGATGGTTTCGGCCGAGATTCCGGCTGCCGCCTACGACCTGGAGAGCGATACGGAGTACACGCTCGTAGCCGTTGCCGTGGATGGCGAGGGTAAGTATGGCGAGCTGTGCAAGTTTGTCTATAAGACGCAGGGCGTAACCTTCAGCGAGACCTTTACGCTGGCTGTGACGAAGGAGGAGATTGCCTCGCCCTTCGATGCCGCCACGAAGGCCAAGTTTAAGCCGGTAGCCACGGGTGGTACGGCCACGATTTACTACTACGCGAACCTGACGGCTGCCGAGGCCGCCTCGTGGGGTAGCGATGCCGCCATTGCCAAGGAGCTGGTGCTGAATGAGACCTACACGCTGCGTAAGCAGGTACGTTCGACGGCCCTCGATGCCGATGGTTGCTTCACGATTCAGAACCTGAAGACCGATACGGAGTACACGCTCTACATCCTCGCTACGGACGACGAGAACTACACCAAGCTGCAGAAGGTGACCTACACGCCGACGCTCAATGCCAAGATTGTGGCCGCTACGGAGGCCGCCTGGAACAGCTCGAAGCCGACCGTGACGGTGAACAGCGTCGAGAAGTCGGGCTACAGCTACAAGGTGAACTACACCGTAACGCCCGCTGCCGGTACGTCGGTGGATGGTGGCCACTTCATGAATGTCTATACGAACGGCAAGGATGCCGCCGGTCTGCTTTCGTACATGATGACCGCCTCGACGACCTATCGCTACATCACGGGCCTGACCGAGACGGCTACCTACGAGAAGAGCTTCAACGTAACGAGTGCAGCCATCTTCGTAACGTGGACCGATGCCGAGGGTAACTACTACGAGCCGCTGAAGGTGGTGGTTGATGCCCCCGCCGAGTAGGCCCGACACCACACAACAAAAAAGGTTGCTATCCGAAAGGATGGCAACCTTTTTTGTCTTTCTACGGAATCGCTCGGAATAGTTTGTGGGGCGATTCAGCTACCTTTCACGATGGAGATTGAAAACAATCCCTTAATCGCCCTTAATCGCCTTTAGCCGCCCTTAACGGCCTTTGAAATTCCTCATCCCCGCAGGTGGTAGTAGCCACGCAGGGCCCAGACAAGGAGCGTGGTCATTACCCAGCGCGAGAGCAGAATCACCCACCAGATGCCGCCAATCGAGGCGTAGAGCAGCAAATCCTCCAGGTTGCTGTGCGAAATGCCGATGTGGGTGTTGAGCAGGTTGATTTCGCGGCGCGAGATGTTGCCGTGCGCCACCTCGTCGAGCATGGCGGCCGAGCCGTACGAAAGGCCGATGACGTTGGCTACAATCCACAAAAACGAGGTCTTTTTCGGCAGGCCGAAGATTGCCAGCAGGGGGCTTAGCAGGCGCGAGATGCGCTCCATGACCCCGAATTCGTACAACATACGTTGCAGGATGTTCAACAGGTAAATCAGCACGCACATCATCACCGACAGGCGCACCGCCCCCAAGAGCCACGCCCCGAACAGCGGCCAGAAGTCGCCCTGGATGGCAAACATCGGCACCTCGGAGGCGGTCAGCGTGCCGCCGGCCACAAAATCGGGACGGCCGGGTAGCAGCAGGTTCAGTACCACACCGAGGGCCAGCGAGGCAAGGGTACGCAGCGTGATGGTGTAGAGGGTCGGGGTGCCGGTCTTGTGGAGAACCGCCCCCTCGACAATGATGGCATGGGCCGCGGTGGACATGGTGGCTAAAATCGTAATCTCGCGCACCGTCAAATCGAGGGTCGAGATGACCGCAATCGAGGAGTAGATGTTGATGAAATAGCCGCTCACGAAGGCCATGGCGGCATCACCGCGCAGCCCGAAGAGGTGAAATACGGGACTTACCCAGGCCGAAATCCACTGTATCAGCCCCGTGTATTGCATCAAAAAGACGATGAACGAGACCAGAACCGTCAGGCGGATAATCCAGCCGATGGTCCGAAAGGCTTGCGGGGTGGCGGTGGCGACAACGTGTCGCAGTCGCTGCACAAAGGGTTGCATGGTAGTTCGATTCAGGGGGTTAGTTCTTTTCGCTCAGTTCCATCCAGCGCAGGGTCTTAAGGTCGATCGCTTCGATGAGGGCCGTCAGCTCGGTCGAGGCCTCGATAAGGGCCTCCATGGCCATTGCGCCGCTGCTGATCTGCTCCTCCAACCCTTTTTTGCGCTCCTCCAGCGTGGGCAGCTCCTGCTCCAGCTCCTCCAATTCGCGCCGCTCCTTGAACGAGAGACGGTCGGCGTAGCTGCGTTGCGCCTTTTGGGGTGGGGGAGGGGTCTGCCGCTTTTGACGACGCTCCTCCTCGGCCCGCTCCTCGGCCCGTCGTGCCTCCTCCTCGCGTCGCCACAGGCGGTATTGGGTGTAGTTGCCCGGGAAATCTTTGATGCGTCCCTCGCCCTCCATGACGAAGAGGTGGTCGGCAATCTTATCCATGAAGTAGCGGTCGTGCGAGATGACAATCACGCACCCCTTGAACGAGCGCAGATACTCCTCCAGGATGTTGAGGGTCTGGATATCGAGGTCGTTGGTCGGCTCGTCGAGAATCAGGAAGTTGGGGTTGGCAATCAGCACCGTGCAGAGGTAGAGACGACGTCGCTCGCCACCGCTGAGCTTGGCCACATAGTCGTATTGGGCCGAGGGCGAGAAGAGAAAGCGGTTCAGCAGTTGCGAGGCCGAGATGCGATTGCCGTCCGAGAGGGTAATCTCCTCCGCGATGCGCTTCACGACATCAATCACGCGGTCCGCATCGTTGAAACGGATGCCCTGCTGCGAGTAGTAGCCGAAGCGCACCGTCTGCCCCACCTCAATCGTGCCGTGGTCGGGGGCCACCTCGCCCAACAGCATTCGCACGAAGGTCGATTTGCCGACCCCGTTTTCGCCCACGATGCCGAGCTTCTCGCCCTTCGAGAAGAGGTAGCTGAAGTCGCGCAGGATGCACTTCTCGCCAAAGCGTTTCGAGAGGCTCTTCATCTCGAAAATCTTGGTGCCGATTCTTGACGAGTCGATGCCGATTTCGACCTGCTTCTCCTTTATCGGGGTGCGCCGCTCCTCGCTGAGCTGCTCGAAGGCGTCGATGCGATACTTCGCCTTGCCTGTGCGGGCCGAGGGGGTGCGACGAATCCACTCCAGCTCCCGACGGTAGAGGTTGCGGGTCTTCTCGGCCGCCTGATTTTGCAGGTCGATGCGCTCCTGCCGTTTTTCGAGGTAGTAGGTGTAGTTGCCCCGATAGCCGTAGAGTTGGCGGTCGTCAATCTCCACGATGCGCGTGGTGACACGGTCCAGGAAGTAGCGGTCGTGGGTCACCATCAAAAGGGTCATGCGCGAGGCGGCGAGGTACTCCTCCAGCCACTCGGTCATGCCGAGGTCGAGGTGGTTGGTCGGCTCGTCGAGGATGAGCAGCTCGGGGTTCGAGGCCAGGACCTGCGCCAGGGCCAGTCGCTTGATTTGCCCGCCCGAGAGGGTCTCGACACGCTGCTGAAGGTCGGTGATGGCCAGGCGGGTCAGCAGCTCCTTTGTGCGCTGCTCATACTCCCAGGCCGAGGCGGCATCCATCGCGGCCATCGCCTCCTCCAACCCCTCGCCCGTGGTGAGGGCGCGTTCGTAGCGCGTGATGGCCTCGGCCGCCTTGCCGTCGGCATCGAGACAGGCCTCCAGTACGCTTTGGCCCGCTTTGAAGGTGGGGTTCTGCAACAAATAGCCCACCCGCAGGTCACGGCGGAAGGTGATTTGCCCCGCCTGGTAGTCCTCCACGCCGGCGATAATATTCAGCAGGGTACTCTTGCCCGCTCCATTGACCGCCACAACGGCCACCTTCTCCCCCTCGTCGAGGTTGAGTGTCAGCCCCTCGAAGAGAAGCCGCTCCCCAAACGATTTCTTCAGTTGTTCGATTTGCAGTACGCTTGCCATGCTCGTCAGTTCTTTGTGACAAAGATAGTGCGTAACGGCCAAAAACGAAAGAGGGAGCGACTGAAAAGTCGCCCCCTCTTTCGTTTTGTGTTGTTCGATTAGTGAACCTCACCGGCAATTACGGCACGGCTCAGGCGCGGGTCGTCGTAGAACATGTTGTCCACACCACCCTTCGATACCACACGCAGCTGGCTCTCATCTACGCCATACTCCTCCGTGAGGCAGTTATATACGGCCTGGGCGCGGTCAGCCGAGAGCTTCTCGTTGATGCGCTTCGAACCCGTACCCTCGTCGGCATAACCCGAGATGGTGTAGGTCGTACCCTCCGGAGCATCCTTGATGGCCTTAGCCAGCAGACCCAGCGTTACGCGAGCCTCCTTCGAAAGCTCCGACTTGCCAATCTCGAAGACTACATAGACGGGAGCTACCATCTGCTCCTTCTCGACTACCTTCACCTCCTTAACCTGTGCCTCGGCATCCTTCAGGTCGTTCTTCAGGGCCTCGTTCTGCTCACGCAGGGCATCGAGCTGCTTCTGAAGGGCGTCGGCCTCGGCGCGGTTGTTGCGGATAACGGTCTTCGCACGGTCCCAGCCACGCTTCTTGAACTTGTACGAGAAACCGAAGGTGGCGGTCCAGAGACCCTCCTCCTTGCGGCCGCCCTCGTCACCGTCGAACGAGTCCTTGACCATCGTCGTGCGCAGGTCGATGTTGAAATCGAACTTGTCGCTCAGACGAATGGCGTTGAAGATACCGAAGTTGAGGCTCAACTCACGGGCGCGGGGGCTCTCCCACGTCACCATCCAACCCAGACCCAGGTAGGGCGAGCAGTTCCAGGTGCGCGTCGGCTTGTAACCGCAGAGGATGTTCGACATGTTGAACAGCACATCGGCGTGCAGGTTGTAGAAGTCGAACTGCTGCTCGTTGAGGAAGCCATAGTCGTGCGTGTACTTGCCATCCACGGGCTTGCCCGTGTCGTGGATACCCGTACCGCCGTAGGTCTGCGTAGCACCGTTAATCGTCAGACCGCTAATCATGGCGCGCACACCAATCTGCGGGCTGAACCACTTACCGAAACCGGCATCGAGGGCCAGCGACAGGCGATCCACGAAGTCCATCTGCTTGTTGTGGTCACCGTAGTACACCTGCGCACCACCGCCAATCTGGACCCACCAGTTGTCCCAGAAGGTGTTGGTAATCACCTTGTGCTTGTTCTTCTCATAGATGACCTCCTCCTCGACGTCGGCCGTCTGTGCGAAGGTCGCACCTGCCATCAAGGCAAATGCAAGAAGGGTTAAAAGTTTTTTCATACGCGAAAATGTTTAAAAGTGAATATTAAATTGAATCTTCGTTACTTTTTCTTCGAACGCTTTTCGGACGATGTGCCATAACCATAGCCGTAGCCATATCCGTAACCATAGCCGTACCCGTAGCCATATCCGTATCCGTAACCATAGCCGCGACGGTGAATCTCCGTGCCGTTCACCACGAGGGCCATGTTCTGGAGTTTCTTCTCCTGGTACAGCTCCTCCAGCTCGGGCAGCTGACGCTTGTCGAGCTTACCGGCACGCACGACGAAAATCGTCAGGTCGGCAATGCGGTTCGAGATGGCACCGTCGGCGATGATGCCGATCGGCACGTTGTCGGCCACGATGTAGTCGTACTCCTGGCGCAGGAAGGCAAAGAGGGCATCCAGTCGCTCCGACATGAGCAGCTCGGCCGGGTTCGGGGCAATCGTACCGGCGGCAATCAGGTCCAACCCGGGTGCCATGGCATCCTTGCGAATCAGGTCGGCCATCGCGTAGCTCTCGTCGGCCAGGTAGTTCGTCAGACCCTGGTGGCGGTCACCATAGGGGGCCGAAAGGGTACCCTTGCGAATATCCATATCGACCACAATCACCCGCTTGCCGGCATTGACAAGGCTCATGGCCAGGTTGCCTGCGATGAAGGTCTTACCGGCACTCTCGTTGAACGAGGTGAGGGTAATCACATGGCTCGTATGTTCAGCTCCGGCCGACTTGATGCCGCCATGCAGCTTGAAACGCAGGTTGGTACGCAGGATGCGGAACGACTCGGCAATGGCCCCCTCCTTCTTCTCCAGAAGGGCCAGGGTCGTCTTGTGCGGCTGCTTCCACAACTCCTTGTCGAGCGGAATATCGCCCAGGATGGGAACGCTGACCACCTCCTTGATATCGCGCTTGCTGTGTACGCGCGTATCGAGGAACATGCGCAGCAGGAAGTAGATGCCCGGAATGGCCAGACCCAAAATCAGCCCCAGCAGCAGGATGCGGTTGCGCGACGGAGCAATCGGGCGCGACGAGCCGCTGGCGTTGTCGATAATCTGGGCGTTGTTGTCGGCCATGGCCTGCGTCAGGGCATTCTCCTCGCGGCGGTTCAGCAGGAAGAGGTACAACGACTCCTTAATCTTCTGCTGACGCTCAATCGAGAGCATGTCGCGCTCCTTGCGGGGAATCGAGCGTACGCGCTCCTTGGCGCGGTTCTCACGGCTCGAGGTGTCCTTAATCTTCGCCTCGAGGTTGGCAATGAGGTTGTCCACGGCGCGGATAATGGTCTGCTTCATGGCGCGCAACGAGCTGTTCAGCTCCTGAATCACCGGGTTCGAGTCGTTGCCATCGACGATGAGCTTGTCGCGGCGCAACTTGATGGTGTTGTATTGGTTGATTTGCGTCTCGATGTTCATGTTGCTCAGACCCGTATTGGCCGGAATCAGCTCAATCTCCTTCGTGGGGTCGGTGAGGTAGTCGCGGATGTAGGAGGCATATTGCAGCTGGGTCTCCAACTCGATGAGGTTGGCTCCGTGCTGCGTCGTCTCGCTCACGGCCTGACCGGCGACGGTCGAAAGGTCAATCATCTCGTTCGAGACCTTGTAGTTCTCGATATCCTGCTCGACCGAACCCAGCTCGCGCTCGATGATAATCAGTCGTTCGTTGATGAAGTTGGCCGTGTTGATGGCCACCTGGTTCTTGTCACGAATCGACTCCTCGTTATAGACGGCAATCAGCGTGTTGAGCATATCCTCGGCACGAATCGGCGAGTTGTCCTTGAGCGAGAGGGCCAGAATCGAGGCCTCCTCCGACTCCTGACGTACCCCGAAGTTCGAGAGGAAGTAGCCGACCATCTGGTTGACGGGGCTCTTCGTTACGCGAATCTCGCGCCCCGTCCACTGCTCGTTGCAGAAGTTGGTCGGGGTGATGATCAGCGGTCCGGCATAAATCGAGACCGTGTCGCCCAGCGAGGCGGTGATGGGCTTGGCATCCTCCATCGCCTCGAAGTCGCTCAACTCGACCGTCTTCATATCCTTCAGCTTCAGCGTGAAGGCGATGCGGCGGTTCTGCGACTCTTCGGGGAAGGTCACCTGCACCGGAGCCGAGGTGTACAGCTCCTTGTCGCGCAACCCCTCCTCAATCGTGTAGCTCACGTCGGCATGGGCGCGCTTGACCACCTCACGCATGAGGTTCTTCGTGCGGAAGCGGTAAATCTCGCTCGCCACGTTCACCTTGTTGATGTAGTTGTCGTAGCGGTCCAGACCGGCCGAAGCGGTCTTCTGGGCGGGGTCCTTGATGAAGACCGTCGCCGTGCGGAAATAGACAAAGGGCGAAGAGGCGTAGTAGTACCAGGCCAGCCCGACGCACAAAGCGATCGAGAGCAGGAACCAGGGCCACTTCGAGAAGAGGAACATAAACAGCTCGGCAATGTTGATTTCGTCTGTCTTGTTCTGTTTGGTTTTGGTTTGCATAAAGCGAATGTGTTAGCTCGTTGCGTGTAAAAGGGTGTTCGTTATTTGCGGTCGATGTACCAGAGAATCGACGAGGCGGCCGTAGCCATCGAGAGTATGAGGGTCAGGTATTGCAGCACCTTCGACTCGGTATCCTGCTTGCGGTACTTCGGCACGACATAAATCACGTCGTTCTGCTGGAGGTAGAAGGCGGGCGAGTTGAAGATATCCTTCGAACGCAGGTCGTGTGCGAAGACCTCACGCTCGTTGCCCTTCTCGCGGATGACCAGCACCTGATCTACGCGGGCATTCGTTGCGAGGTCACCGGCCTGGGCCAGCGCCTCGAGCAGCGTGATGCGGTCGCCATCCACCGAATAGACACCGGCACCCGATGCACCCAGCACCGAGTATTTGAAGTTCAGGAACTCAATCGACACCTGCGGGTCGTTGATGTAGCCGCCCTCGATGATTTTGTTGCGAATCAGCTCCGAAACCTGGCTGACGGTCAGCCCCTCGACCTGCAACTTACCCAAAATCGGGAAGATGATGTTGCCGTCGATATCGACGCGGTAGCCCGTCTCCTTCGCCACACCGCGTGCCGACTCTACGTTGCCGTCGGCCGAAACCGATACCACGCCGTTTTGGTTGTTGAACGGAAGTGCCAGCGCGGGACTTTTGCAGCTGACCGTGATGCGCAGACGGTCGTCGCGGTGAACGATGGCCTCGTGCTTGATGTCAAAGGCCTCTTTTTGACCCGCCTTGAGGTCCTGCAGATAGACGAATTTCTTCGACGATGCGCAGGAGCTGAAGAGTGCGAGCATCAGGCCCAGAAGCAGAATTTTGTTTCGCATAGTTTGTTTTTATTTTATTGTTACTTATTCCTTATATATTATAGCTCGGTGGTTGGGTACAGCCCCGCGTGGCAACTTTCGAAGGCCGCCTTGTCGGGTCGGCAGGCCAACGCGGCCACCGTGGTTGCCGAGAGCATCCGCCCCAGCAGGTCGAGCGAGAGGTCCTCCATCCGCTCGTCGTGGCGCACCACCGAACAGCTCGGCAGCAGCGCGATGAAGGCCTCCTCGTTGCGAAGCACGCGAAAGCGGTTCTCCGCGGCCTGGCTCAATCGCACGATGGCCCGCACGGGGTAGCCGGCATTGCGGTAGCAGGCCCCTTTGCCGCTCCAGGGTGAGCCGTAAGCCATCAGCCGCTCGCCCCTAAATCGCAACATCGGGTTGTCGTCGTTGAGCAGCTCCGCCCCTTCGGCATATTGCAGCCAAAGGCGTGCGTGGGTGCTTTTCCCCGTGCCGCTCTTTCCGAGGAAGAGGATGGCCTCCTCGCGGTAATCGACTCCCGAAGCGTGTATCGAGACCCCGTCGTGGGGCAGGATGGCCATCGAGAAGGCGATGCGCAGGAGCGAGTCGAGCGACTCTTTGAGGCGCGGGTCCTCCCATCGAATCGCGGCCGTGGCGCGCGTTAGGCTGCCATCGACCACCATGCGGTGGATGAACCGGTCGCCGTAGCTGACCTCGAAGAGGTGCTTCCCGCCCCAGGTGTAGAGCTTGACGCGCCCCATGTCGTTCAGCTCCTCGCTTTTGAACGACGGCTCGTCAGATAGTCCCTCCGTAGCCTCCGTAAATCCCAGCGTCGTAAACCACAGGGCCGGTTTGCCCTCGGTCGGTGCGATGCGGAACGGCTCGGCATGGGGGAGCAGTTGCTCGGACGATGCGCTGTCGGGCAGCTCCACCGCCACCTCCAATTCGGCAATGCGGTAGTAGGTCACGCGGCTCATCCTGCCTGACCTTTAGCGAGTTGCCATACGGTCCATATCGCCTCGGCGGGCGCGTAGCGGAACGAGAAGCGGCAATTCTGCACGAATCGGCGTGCCGTGTGCCATTTGCGTTGCCAGAGGTTGCCCATCACCACCTCGCGGTCGGCGGCGTAGCGACCGAAGTTACCTCCGCGCAGCACCACCTTCAGGAGCGGGCGTGCGCTCTTCTCGAGCGTGCTGCGGTAGGGGAGCAGATGCTCCTCCAGACCGATGTAATCCACCAAAAAACGGTGCAGCAGGTTGCTCCACTTCGTCAGCCCCGCCCGTTGGTAGAGGGCGCGAATCGCCTCGCCATCGACCTCATCCTTCAGGGCGTGGTAGGCGCGGGCCATGTCACACATCTGTCGCAAGCCGACACCCAACCCGATGGCGTGCTTGCAGATGTGGGCGTTGATAAGCAGCAGGTTAATATCGGCCGAGGGGGTCTGTATTCCCCGCTCGGGATGCTCCGGCAGGGTCACCGTTGCCGGCTCCATCGCCTTGACCTGTCGGCGCGCCCAACGCTTTACGCCGAGGGCCTGAAGGTCAATTAGGTCGGGGTGGTGTTCCACCTCGATACCGCGCCAATGGTAGAGGTAGCTTCCGTCGGGAGCCTTCTTGGGGCTGCATCCCCGCTCAACGACAAGCTCCAACGCCCGCTCAGCCTCCTTGCGGCTCGGAAACCAGAGGTCGATATCGCCACACGAGCGGAGCAGCGGACGGTCGTACATCGTGGCGACCCCCTGCCCCTTTTGCAGGATGGGACGAAGCCCCGCCTCGCCAAAAATCGTGAGCAGCTCGATGAGCGATTGGTTGCTCTCCAGGTTGCGCTCCTCAATCAGCCCGATTTCGGCCACCCAGCGGAAAATCAAATCGCCCGAGGGAAAGTGATGCTCGGGCAGGTAGTCCAATCCGCGGTAGGTGATGCCCAGCACGGTCTGCTGTTGTGCCAGCACAAAGACCGATTGCCACTCGGCCTCGGTGAGGGGAAACATCGAGCAGTCCTCGGGCCGTCGCTCCCAAAGTCCGGCTTGCAACAGCGTCAGCAAGGCTCGATATATCTTTCCCGTATATTGCATAAAAAAGTTAGTCGTTGACAATCAGCCCGAATTCGCGCCACCGCTCGAGGAGTTGCTCCACATCGCGCAGGGCCTCCTCCTTCCCGACCTCATACTCCTCGACCAGCACCTCGGCCGCCTTGTCGGCCGTGAACGGCTCCTCGCCGATGCCCCTCCAGAGGGTGGCCGCCGTCTCGTTGAGGTGATAGACGTTGGTCATGTTGGCGGCGCCGCTCTGCGAATCGACAATCATATACATCGTGCCGATTTGGCGAAGTTTGAGTTTCGGATTGCGTCGCATCGTCCGTGGCGGTTAGAATTTCTTGCCCGTGAGAATCGACACGGCCGTCAGCGTGACAATCTTCACATCGAGCCAGAAGGAGCAGTTGGCCATGTAGTCCAAATCCATGCGCAGACGCTCCAGCATCTTCTCCATCGTGTCCGTGTAGCCGTTGTAGAGCGTAGCCATCGAGAAGAGGCCCGGGCGCATGGCATAGAGCTGCTCGTAACGCGCATCATGCTCCATGATTTGGTCGATGAAGACCTTTCGTTCGGGACGGTAGCCCACAAACGACATATCGCCCTTCAGCACGTTCCAGAGCTGCGGCAGCTCGTCGATGTGGTGGTCGCGGATGAAACGGCCCACCTTCGTCAGGCGGTCGTCGCCGTCGTGGTAGAGCTGTGCGCCGTCGGCCTCGGCCTCGACAATCATCGAGCGGAATTTATGTAACGTGAAGGGCTTGCCTCCCAATCCGATGCGCTCCTGGTGGAAGATGGCCGGTCCGTGGTCCTCCCATTTGATGGCAATCCAGATGATGAGCATCAGCCAGGAGAAGGCGACGAGGCCTACAAAGGCGCACACGATGTCGAAAGTGCGTTTGAAAAAACGGGATACAATCGAGGGCTTTTTACACATAACTCCCCCCCCCCTCAATAGGTTGCGATGAATGACTCATGGTTGTTTGTATCTGCTTATCTGTTTAGTGGCTTATTTTGAGGTGCCTTGATAGACCTGCATCATGTTCTCGACCATGTGGTCGAGTGTAAACATGGCGTTGAATCGTCGCTTGGCCCCCTGCGAGTAGCGGCTGTAAATCATCGGGTGGGAGGTGATGGCGCAGATGCACCGGGCAAGTGCCTGGGCATCGCCCTTCTTGGCATTCAGCCCCGACTCCCCCTCGGCATTGACCCAATGCACACCCGAACCCTCGATGGTGGTGGCCACGACGGGCTTGCCGTAGCTCATGGCCTCAATCTGCACGATGCCGAAGGCCTCGGTCTTATAGACCGACGAGAGGCAGAAGAGGTCGCACGCCTTGTAATAGGCGGGCAGCTCCTTATCGCTTAAGAACCCAAGCATTTTGACCTTCTCGCCCAGCCCGAAGCGGTCGATGTCGGCCTGCAACTTCTCCTTCAGCGGACCGCTGCCACCGATAAGGATGACGAACTCGTCGCTGAGGTAGCGGGCGGCCGCAATCAGGTGTTCGAACCCCTTGTACTCGACCAGACGACCCAGCGAGAAGATGATTTTCTTGCAGGGGAACTGTGCGCGAATCTCCGCCTCGGCCGACTGCTCCTGCTGCGGTGCGGGCGGCACGATACCAATCGGTACGCAGATGGTCTTCGACTGCACGTCGGTCAAAAAGGGTGACTCCTGCAGGTAGAGCGGCGTGGTGCCGACAATGCGCTCGGCGCGGTTGATGAGCCAACGCTGCAACGGGCGGTAGAGCTTCAAGAGATTCTTCTGCTTGAGAATGTCGCTGTGCCAATGGAGAATCACACGTCCCTTGTAGCCCGAAAGGAAGAGCGCGAGGCAGGCCATCGGGTCGGGATGGTGGATGTGGATGATGTCGTAGCGGTTGCAAATCTTGCGGAGCCTCCACACCATGGCGGGCGAAATCATCGTGGCCGCCACCTTCTTCACGGCATGGCAGCAAATCAGGTCGGCATGGTCGTTGAGGCGAATCGTCTCGCTCTTCCCCTCCACGGCGCAGAGCATATCGCAGCGGACACCCTGCTCCGAGAGACCCGTCATCAGGTCATACATCACCTTCTCTACCCCCCCCCGTATGGGATAGAATTTACCAAGTTGCAATACCTTCAGAGATGCCATCTTTTTGCCTTTTTTGGGCGATTATTGAACTGCTAAAAAGCCCGATTTTTACTCGTTGCGGGGTGTTTTCGGAGGCGTTTTGTTGCCCGACGGATATACCTCAGGGGCTTTAAGGACCAACGAACGCGCTGATTCTTAATCAATTAACACTTCCCTTTTCTCCATCTTTCGTCTGCGAAAAGAGCGCAGAATAAGGTGGATATTCCGTGCAAATATACATATTTATACAAAAAACGACAATTTTTCAGGTCTTTTTTTACAACTTTTTTTCGCTTTTACGCACCATCCGCCCCGCATCCGTCGGGCCCCCTCTTTCTCCCCTCGCCCCGCCTCCACCCACCGCCCGCCCTTTCGACGAGCTTTCTATCGAAACGGCCTGAAAAATTGGGACAAAAAAAGAATCCGTCCAACAAATCCTATTTTAATGATTTCACCCCCGCCAGATGTGCATCTGACGGGGGTGATTTTCATTTTTGACGACTTGTTAGTCAGGCTCCTCTTGTTGGGGATACTTTCGTACTATTTTGTAAGCAACTTTTCGTACAGGGCGAGGTAGTCGCGGTAGCGGTCCTCCTTCTTGAAGTGGGCCAGGGCGTAGTCGCGGCAACGTGCCGTGAACGACTCCTTGCCGCGTTGCTTGATGGCGCGTGCAGCGCGTAACAGCCCCTCTACGTCCCCCTGCTCGACAATGCTTCCTGTGTCGGGGGTGACGGCCTCGATGCTGCCCCCCGTGCGGTAGGTCACTACGGGCGTGCCGCAGGATATGGACTCAAGATTGACGGTGGGGTAGTTGTCCTGCCATGTCGGATTGATAAAGGCCGTAGCAGCCGAATAGAGGGCCGCCAGCTGGTGAATATTCTCCGTGCGCGCGATGGCGATGATGTTCTTGGGCAGCTGCTTTTTCACCGCCTCGCTCACGCCGACCATAACTATCACCTCGTCTTCATGGAGTTGCGTGGCCATCTGCTTGAACTCCGCGAGCCCCTTTTCGTCGCTCCAGATGCTGGCGACACCCAGGAAGATATGCTTGTCGCGCGGAATGTGATATTGTTCTTTGATAGCCTCCGTGTCGTTTGGAGCAAAGACCGCGGTGTCGATGCCGTTGTGAATCACCTGATAGGGGTAATCTTTCAGGAACGAGCGGCTCATCTCACCCCGCATCCATTCGGAAACGGGAACAATGTGCAGTTGCGTCTGCGGGAGCGCATGGAAGGCCGTTCGCTTATCCTCAAAGTTGGCCCTGCTACGGTCCCAGAACAGGCTCGATGGGAATTTCGTTTTTTGCGGGCAGTGATGGCACATCTGTTCCCACTTTGCACAACGTACATAGCTGTAGTAGTAGCAATGCCCCGTGTAGAGCCAGCAATCATGCACGGTCCATATCACCGGTTTCCCGTAACGTGCCAGGAAATCGAATAAAACCTTGTAGTTCAGGAAATAGCCGTGGATGTTGTGGATGTGGATGATGTCGGGCCGAATCCGCTCGATTTCACGAATGAATGCCTTGGTGGCCCGTGTGGAGGCCAGCCCGTGGCGGTCGAACAGGCGGGTCATGATGCCGTGCCAACGAACACTCCATCGGTTGCCGACGGGGAGAAGTTTCGATTTGCAGGGCTTGATGCCGTCTCGTCCCTTGCTGTAGGCGATATAACTCTCCCAGCCACACGCCATGGCTAATTCGCCGATCTCCTGCATGATGCGCCCCGTGGAGGTGGAGATGCGGACGACGGGGTTGATTTGAAGTAACTTTTTCATCGGGAAACAAGCGAGTTGAAAAGCTCTGTCCATTGTTGCATGATGCGCTCCTCGGCATAGCGTTCGGTCACCTTTCGGGCCTCCTCCGCCATGGCTTTGCGCAGGGCATCCTGCTCGATAAGTCGTGTGATGGCGCGGGCTAACGCGGGGATGTCGCCCTCGGAGACGATGCATCCGTTTTTGCCCTCCTCGATGATGTCGCGCGGTCCGCATTTGAAGTCGAACGCCACCACCGGAAGGCCGCAAGCCATCGCTTCAATCATCACCATGGGGAAGCCTTCATAATGGGAACTCATGACCAGGAGCGAACTGGATGCGTACTCCTCGCCAATTCGTTTCGAGGGGTCGTTGATGCGTGTAGAGCTTGCTAGGCCTCGCTCCCGAATCATCTCCTCGAGCATCTCCTGCCACTCGCCTTGGCCGAAAATATCCAATCGCCACGCTTGGCAAGACGGGTTTTGTTGTACGATATCCCAAGCGCGGATAAGGCGGTCGAAACCCTTCTGGTAATCGAGTCGTCCGACGGCAATGACCCGCTTTTCGGTTTGGGTAGAGAGGCGTGGCGCAATGAAGAGGGCGGCATTGGGGATGACCTCCAAATTGGGCAGATTGCCCCAGTAGCCTTTGTCCTCCTGGGTGAGTACGACGAAGCGGTCAAAGCGGCGCACGATGCGCTCGTCCAACCGGGTGCGATAGCGGTCCAGCAACCCCATCAACCCCGTGCGGCCATATTGCAAGCGGAAGAATTTGCAAAAATGGAGTTCCAACACCTTCTTGCTGCCATCCTTGATAGCGGGAAGGAAGGAGGATTCCGACGGATAGAGCGATACCACGATGTCGGCCCTTTCGCGTATCAGCAGCTCTGTTAGCGCCTTTTTGTGCCGTTTGCGCCGACGGAGATAGCCTCGCACTTTGGCTATTGTCCCCAGCGTGTTGTCTTCGGAGTAGTTGATTCCTAAATCGACCATCCGAACCTGATTCGGGAAGGGGTAGAAGGGTGGCCGATTGTGCTGGTCGGTGGTGACAATCAGAATCTCCCATCCGAACTTCTGCACCAAATAGGAGACCTTGTTCAGGAGTACCCGCTCCATCCCCCCCGGATTATAGACCGAGTGTATGCAGTAGATGAGTTTCATTCAGGCAGTTTGATGCGCTCCTCGTATTCGTCATTCTCCTCCGATGAAATGCACAAGAACGGCGCAAATACTAAAAAGATATCGGTTGAGACTTTAGCCCAACCTATAAGATTGACACACAGTATGAGAATGAACATAAATGTAAATCCGGTAAATCGGCGACAGCATACGCTGGTTACTTTCATAAAGTAGATAATGAATGCCAAAGTGCCAATCAAACCAAAATAGAAGAGGAATCGACAATATCCAATATCGGTTCCCATATAGAAACCATGAAACGAAGGCCCTGTATAATACGGGTCGTGATTCTCGGGATTGGCGGCATAACCATCGCCGATAATCCAGGTTTCAACATCTTCGGGGAAAACAACCATGTGTTCGGTCAGGATATTATTGGAAGATACCTCCCATCGTCCTTTTTCTGCTAACGAGAAAAAGCCTTCAAATCCGAAACGAATATTTTCTTTGATGGTCGGATTAGTATGGTATAGTCCGGTTAGTATTGGGACGGCTATCAATACAATTACAAAAAGGTGCTTATACAAAGAGTTTTTCCCCATGTCCCACTTGAGCCAAAGAATCCCTGACGAGATAATCCAGTAAGAGATTGCTAAAACAGCCCCCATGGTCGTAGTGCGGGCAATCATATTTCCTAATACGGTAATTATAAGGAACGCAAGCATATATAACCACATATAGCGTTCATATTCCGTGTGCCTGATTTTAGTACATAGGTAGGCGATGATAACCAATACGGCCGAAAAGCGGAGACCGGCTACATCTAACGCGGCACCGATGCCATATACGCGGCCTTCGGCTTTACCCATAAAAGCATCTTCGCCTCCCAGGAAGCCATCAACAAAAAGTTTTAGCGGCTCGTAAAGTGTCATTGAAAAGGCAATGATACATTGTGCAACACAGACAGCAATCAGGTAGTTGGCTACCAATCGTACTGATAGTTGATTGTGTAACAACTTAATACATAAGGTTACAGTGTATGCGCCCCCTAACCAAACCCACGTAGAGATGAAATAGGTGGCAAATGAGTAATCGTTTGTGCTGTTGTATATTGCCGTGAAAAAACTTATGAGCGAGATACTCAATGCATACAATGTAATTGTAGGGATATCCTTGTTGATGGTCGGTCGCTGACCTTTCGCCAAACGGATACCTAACATTACCAAACCAATTCCGGCCAAGGCCATTTTTGTGTTAATGCCGGGCAAAAACACAAATTCAAAGGGGAAGAAATAGAAACTTGTAATGATTGTTGTGATAACGACACCTATAATTTTTCCCATGATTTATCGATATATTATACCGTAGATAAATTTACTGATTAACCAGTAATAACATTTAACAACCCAAAATTGATTCTTTGAGGCACACCACTGCACAATGCGATTGCGCCATGAAATGTTTTTGTTGCGAAGAATGTAGGGATTGGCTTCGGGCCACCAAGTGCGCCATAGATGATATAACTCATCGTTGGCACCAATGATAAGGAATGGGAATTTCGTTTCCAATTTCAAAAAAGCAATCTCTTTCGCGAGTTGATCCCCGAAGCGAACCTGTAAAAACTCGGATATACGTTCCACGTTGTGTTTTAATGCGATGAGATGTTGCTCCGAGAAGGTCTGACTGAACGCCCCTGTATTGAGCTTGACATAATGGTAGTAGGCTTTCGGGAGATAGCAGCCCCGACTGGCGCAAGCAAAGAGCATCATCATGGTCATATCCTCGCCCATTCCATAGCCATCCGGAAAACGGATATTATTCTCTGTATAGAGCGATCGTTTGGCCAATTTGTTCCACACATTAAATTTCATTCCGCCGCCGAGCATTCCTTTTAAGGCCTCCATTGGTGTCGCGTAATCGCGTGTCGGCATGTACCGCTCATTTTGTCCGAAAGACAAGATCCAATCACTCCACACCATATCGGCATCGGCTTTTTTTGCGGCCTGATACATCTCTTCCAGCATCTCATGCTCCACGAAATCGTCGCTGTCGCAGTGGAAGATATACTCGCCCGTCGCTACCGCCAATCCGGTGTTACGCGCTGCCGGAAGCCCCTTGTTTTGTTCGTGCGTCAGGATGCGGACTTGTTGCCGGCGGTCGGGATAGTCGGCGAGCGTACGATGCAACACCTCCATGCTGCCGTCGGGCGAAGCATCATCGACAAAGATAAACTCCACCTCGCGGAGCGTCTGCTCCATGAGCGACCTCGCGCACCGCTCAATGAACTTTTCGACCTTGAAAATCGGGACGATGACGGAAACTTTTGTCTGCATATTTATAGTGCTATCCAGTCGTGACACAGCGTTCGCTCCGATGTCGATTCTTCGCAACTGTCGGGGTTAAACCATTGATGGGGGCCTATGACAATCTTGTTCGGATTTGTGTTTAAGTACGCCCCCCACCAACTATATGTGCTGTTACAGATGATGTTATGGCGACAACAACTCATGAGTTGCATGTCAAAGTGGTTACCCCATCCGCTACCCGGATTTCCTTCAACGAGGGTGTAATCGAAGAAGGTGATATTTTCGCGTACCCATGTCGGATTATCCGTAAAGATATAGAATGTGGGATTGTCAATCTTCGTATGAATGTAGGCAATGGCACGCTCGTAGTAGTCTGTCGGACAGGTCCCCTTTAAGAACTTGTTCGTTTGGTAGTCCCGGCCTTTCCTGATATGTATTGCAACCGAATTTTCGCTTTGCATGCGCTTTTGTAACGCTTGATTGCGGGAATCTTCGAAGGGCGAAAAACGAAACACGCGTTGCACTTCGTTGCGTATGCGGTCAATCATTTCGGCATTCTGAAAGACGCCTATGATGTATTGCGAACTACGTTTAGGGTCGGGTAGGGAACAGTCGAAAGCTGTCAGCATTTGTTTAACGCGATGTCCGAAGGGTAAGTGGCGGCGAATTTTCGAGAGTATATAACTTCCTCCGCCTAATAAGAATACGCGCCATGCGGAGGCCTGTGGAAGGGGGGCTTGCGGGAAAATCCGCTCCCATTCTACCTCCTCATGAGCCAATTTGGCTGAACGATAAAAATCGACCTCGGCGTTATATCCCAAACTTTTGAGATAGAGAAAATAACTGTATTGAAACATGCGGTTAGCCAATCCGCATGCCATATTGACGATGATGGGCATAGGTGTTATTTCCCGAATAGAATTTTTGAAACATAGGGGATTCGCTGTATAGTATGTTGGAATCCGATACAAATATATGCGATGCTAATTGCAAGTGTCATGAGTATTATTAGTTGCAAGATGATGGAAATTTCTTGAATTGAATGGGGAATAAACCGATACCGAATAACAACCATGTGTATCAGATATATGCCAAGTGAATATCTCCCTATGAGCGAGAAGTTATTAACGATTGTTTGGGGTAATTTGATAAATAAGTCTCCCAAAAGAAGGCATAAAGGACACGCTACAGCTGTGATTGGTAGCATTAACCACACTCTTGCGGGATCTCCCGAAATGTCATTCCCATATCTATAGTGTGGGACTAAAACGATAAAAATTATCAGAAAAAGCAGTGCGTTCCATATATTTATAGGCTTGCCTTTCGATGAAATTTGGAAAAAGTAGCCATAGATAAAGGTGGCTAAATATAGCAGAGGAATCCTTTTGAAGCCAACGATAAATGCTACAACAATAGCCATAAAGCAAATCGCTGGCCACCAGATAGGTTTGTTGAAGTATTGATAGATGTAATGCGAGCTGTCCCAAAGAATATATATAGTACACAACACATAGAGAAACCAAACGCAAGAAAACAATACACTTGTAGTTGGTGGCACGCGATTGATTGCGCAAAATATAAAGGCCCAGACGATGGCGGGAATCAATAAATGTTTTATCTTCCCGGATATTTTTCTACCCAAACTAGAGATAGAATAGCCATTGTCCCCATCCATATTCTCTTTAATAGCCGTTGTATAACCACTTAAAAAAAAGAATAGGGGCATATGGAAGGAATAGATGAAATTAAATATAGGATTGTCTAAATAATCATCGTAATTGTTCTGAATTAAATCGCCTAACACTACCAAAAGGATGGCAATGCCTCGAACGATATCTAAATATACAACTCGATTGGTCATAGAAAGTTACTTAATTTGACCGATGAAGAAGTACCTTGCTAAAATCTTAATGCGTTTCCATAAAGGCAGACGATCGTATTCATCCAATTTTTTGTAGAAAAATTCAAAATAGAACTTCTCGTCAAAATAGGGCGATTTGCGATAATACTCCCACCAGATATCAAAATTTAAGGCATATTTTACCCAGGGCTTATGGCCGTTATAGTGTAATGTACCGACCGCTAATCCCTCTGCTATTTCTGTTTGTGTGTATTTCGAAAAATAGGGATGTCCTTGTTCCAAAAACATATGCACATAGTCGGTCATATTGCATTTTAGTGGAAGTAGTGTGTGCGCTTGGTGACACGCTATGTTTAGGATATCTTGATCTTGAAATTTGAAATTTTTCTTGTATAGAGCCAAAAATGTGCGCGCCATGTCTTCTTCGCGCATTTTTTTACTGTTGAATAGTAAAAAACCGGCTTGCATGTATTGGTCTTTGTGCTTTAACCCGATTTCTTCGATATGTTTTTGACCATCTTGAGTTAAAATCATGCCTAAATCATATGTGGCAGCAACGTATGAATCGGTGATATCGGTCTCGTATATCGAAGATAAATCCATACGAAAAATGATATCTACATCCGCATAAAAAATTTTATTGTATTCCGGAATTATTTGGGGGATTAGCAGTCGATAGTAGGTGGCTTTTGTGATCCCACGTATTTCAAACCCATCGCTGAAAGCATCGCCTACTGTCCGATACTGAATTCGGCAGTTAGGGAAGAGAGAGGGGAGCTTGTCCAACTCCTCTTTTTTCAACTGCTCCTTCTCGGAATGAAGGATGAAAATATCGTAAAAGGTGTCCGGCTTGGCATTCATCATCAAAGATGACAAGCAGACACAGGCCGGCATGACCAAATTGTTGTCGAAGGCAAATGCTATAGGGATGGTGTTCATTGATGCATTGTTTCTTTATAGAAAACATGTTTGTTGTCAAATACAATAAATCCAGTTTTGCGCGTATAGTCTATTTCTTTTACTTGCCAAAAATTATCTTTCCAGTAGTGCTCTGGGCTCCAGAATGGAGTTTTCTTAAAAAACAGGAAGTGTAAATATGGTATTTCGTGATGAGTTGGTGTCGTAAGTTTGCTAGATGATAAATCATATATCCATTGTTCTCCATTTTGAGGAAGAGGTGTCGTGTGAAATTCTTTAATATAATGTTTGCTGAATAAGTTAAAGACATAATTTGGGATGCGGAATAAAGAATATGGGTGGACTTTGTGTATTTTGGATACAATTCGGTGTGTTCTCCATATATATTTATTCCAAGGATGTACCAATTCGGTGAAATCATGTTCGTCTATGCCATATACATAGTCATCTTTTAGTCTCTTTTGCCAATCTTTAATGCTCCAGCATATAGATGTGTAAGATGAGATTTTTTTCACTATCGTAAAGTGGCCGGCCACTCTATCTGCATGACTTGAAATTAAATCGTACTTTGCTAATCTCTGAGAGTTAACAATAAGAGATAAATCGCCATATATTACATCGATATCTCCATAACCCCAAAAATCGTAATTTTGTAAGATTTCGCTATGAATAATTCCATAAAACGGGCGGACATCACATAATTTGTATGGTGACTGAGGAGCAAAACTAATGTTTAGCTTTTGTGATATTAAAGCACAATAATCAGCGAATGAAATCTGATGAAATATTGTGTTGGTATATGTTCTTGTCGGTATTACACAATCTGTAAAAAATATAAAATCTATAAACGAATTTTTTGAGCAACTATATAGATACAAGTCAAACCATACTGGGAATTTCCCAAAATAAGGCATGAGAAGAGCAACCTTATTATGTTGCTTGTGTTTGATTTGATTGATTTTCTTTGCCATGTTGCATATGGTTACCTTAGTTGTCGAATAAGGATAATTGCATCGTGAATTCCTCGCCATTTCGAGCGCAAGATGCGAAAATCTCCTTTAATTAACGAAATCATCAAAGTGAAAACATGTGTGTAGCCAATGCATAGACAATCCCAAAGTTTGAGCAAGAGGGATTTTTCGTGTAGGAAAATAAAACGATACCAAAAATATGTTTTAAAATGAAAATCACTATAAATGGTAAGTTTCATCTTTTCCGGATTGTAATTTCCTCCGCCATCCAAATGTATCATTCTATGATTGTACCATGTTAAAATTTTCAATCCGTTCATGAACATTTTGTAGTACATCACCTGATCCTCGCCTAAGGCATAGGGTTGTTTATCCAACCACAACTCTTCCTCAAAATGAATACGGAGAAAATCACTTTTTTTACAGAGGCATGCTGCACCGGCGTTGGTCTGTGACTGATAGACCTCTTTCTGAGGATTGGCATTATATGAATAGCCAGAGTTTCGCATCACTTTATATCCCCACATATTGTCATTGGAACGCGCCAACATCCGCCCTGACAACGTCATCATAATCTTACCTGGCAATGATCGCTGTGCATTAGGGAAAATATCGGGTGAAATCGCATCCGCATTATGCTCTCTCAGCAGACGAAACATTTGCTCAACGGTATCTTCGGGTAAGTAGAGATCATCATCCAATAGGAGCATGTATTCAGTCTTGACCTCATCATACTGCAATGCGCGTTGGGCAACCATTCCCTTTTTGACATAGATATACTGTTCTATACCAACGGTTTCTTTCGGGATAGGGTATCCTTCAGCAATATAAACTAATATCGCAGAGGGTTGTATTGTTTGTGCCGTCAATGAATTAAGTAGCGTCTGGTATTTTTCACCAGCCGTGCCTAATGTGCGAATTACTGCCGTGTATTGCATCTTGTAATCATTTGAAATAAAATAATAACGCAAATATTCTATCCATATGCCAATTATAAAACATTGACAATATTTTCCATCTTTTTTTTGTGAAAAACTGATGTCTTTGCATTAAGGAACGTACATATAAATTAGAATGCGTTTGCCTTATTGTCTCTAATAGGAGATTGTATGAATGTTTAGTATGGTTGATGGCTAATTTGACGTATGTTCGAATATATGCGTCTTTATGTTTGGAGAGATTAATCTTATAGTCAGCTTCTAAAATTTCAATGGTCTCTATGATTAGATATAAAATTGGCGATAATTGTTTCCAGTTTATATGCTTTCTTCCCAACGAATGTAGATTTGAGCAGTCATAATAGTATAATATTTTTGAACTGATTTTAGCGGATTTGATGTGTCTCAGATACTTATAGACAAATATTGCATCCTCGCCGAATGAAATACTTTCGTTGAACTTACACTGATTAGCTTGTATGATTTGAGTTCTAAACCTTTTTGCCCAGGGCGTATTCCATGCCATAAGATTTTCTGAAACACATGTGTTGAGTACCTCTTGTGTGTATTTTTCTTCTGGGGGGGGGCAACTAACCCATTTTGACCATCCTATTGCTTGATAATAACATGACACAAAATCATATGCTTGGTCTGAGACCATAAATTCAATATATTGGTCATCCACCCAATCGTCGCTATCAACAAACGTAATCCATTCTCCTTTTGCGTTATCAAGGCCGAGATTGCGGGCAGAGCTAACACCACCATTCTCTTTGTGAAATACGCGAATACGATTGTCTTCCGCGGCATATTTGTCACAGATGGCACCCGACGAGTCGGTGCTGCCGTCGTCAATCAGCAGCAACTCCCAATTCGTATAGGTTTGTGCCAATACGCTTTGGATGCAGCGATCGAGATATTGTTCGGTATTATAGACCGGAACGATGATGGAAATCATATATGAGATTTTTGGTGGTGTAAGAGTGTGGAGACTTTTGTTTTCCACCGGCAAAGGTGTAAGCCAATAGCTGGTGGACATACGAAGAAAAGATAGTATTTGTTGAATATCTTAAATTGATGCACCCTCTCTGAGGTTCTTTTCTGTAATTCCTTAATTCCAAGATTTTCAATAATTGCAGCCCTCGTATGATAATAAGGATTTTGCGATAAGGTTTCTAAGGTCCAATAATACATCATGATAGCATTATATTGGTAGTATTGCTGCAACAAAACGTCATGACTACATTTTGTTGCCAATGACGCAAAGATGTCACACATTGCGAACGAATCTTGAAGCTTATTATGTGTTGATATCGCGGAAATAGCTTGTTCATGCTTGCGATATGCATAAAATCGAAGAGGAAAATATGCACATAGGGGGGGGGATTGGGAAAAAATATGGGCATATAATTCCAAATCTTCTAAAAAACATTTGCCCATATTAAACCGCACATCCCCAATCGCGGATTTCTTGAAAAGAGCTAACCATAAAAAGAATTCTCCTTGGATAACTTCTGTTAGGAATTGGTATGGAGTCAAGATTTTGTTGATGGCTTGTTGCTTTGAGGTGTTTAGGGCGCGCTCAAAAAGAAGATTCCCCGCTTCGTCAACTGCGTTGTATTCTCCTCGCACAATGTCAACACCTAATTCTTGACTCTTCGTATATAACTGCGCCAAACAATCGTTGATGCACCAATAATCATCCGAATCCAAGAACATGATGTATTCACCTCGCGCCATATCAAGCGCAATATTTTTGGAATCCGATACGCCCGTGTTTTGTTTATGAACAACCTGAATACGATTATCTTCCGCAGCATATTTGTCACAGATGGCACCTGACGAGTCGGTGGTGCCGTCGTCAATCAGCAGCAACTCCCAATTGGTATAGGTTTGCGCCAATACACTTTGGATGCACTGATCTAGATATTTCTCGGTATTATATACCGGAACGATAATGGAGATAAGGGGTGAGTTCATGCTATGCTTGCAGGGCTTTAATCAGGTAGTCTCTGGAGGATGCTTGTTTTTCCGCGAGGAGTCGATTTACTTCGGAGTAATCAATGCGATCGCACTTTTCTGCGATATCGCCGTTTATTTTGCGAGAAGTTAAGCCGGTGTCGTTTAGCAACATGTCGGCTCGTTCATCGGTACGTGCATCAATAGATACCGTATTAAACGATTTCTCGAAAAGAATCGACAAAGCCGTCCCGTGGAATGAGGAGGTGACGATATAGTCGGCGTGCTTAAAATAGGTTAAGACTTCCGAAGGTGACAGGGTGGTGAGAATATCGCGGCTTAATGATTCTGCCGAAGAACGAATCTCGACAAATTCCAGCCCCTTCTCTTGGGCCATTTGGCGGCCAATTTGAGAAACTCGCAAATCTCCCCCTAATTGAAACGTGAGTAAATAGGGCGCACGTTTGGGGCTTGCACCAACCAGTTGCGTAAATAACTCTTTGCCGGCGAGGAGTACAGGGTCCAGGACGACCGGAATCGATTGGCCGATTCGCTGTTCCAAATGGTTGGAAAGCGACTTCTCGCGTACGGAAATTGCCGAAAAATTGGATAGGGCCTCAATGAGCTTCCGGTCATTTTTTAGAACATCTACATACCCGGCACTTGCGGCATAGGCAATGAGGTTTTTCCCTTTGAAGATTTTGCCATTGCCGATGAACATGTCGTCAAAATCCCCGTCCGTAATCCCGATATTCCATATTTGGTCACTGCCAAAAATGAGTGCATCCAACTCCGAAAGGGCCGAAACCGGGCAAACGTGCAACTGCATTTGCTCAAATTTCTTAAAGAGCTTCAATCGTTTCCTGCGCGTCGGATTTACGAGTAAATAGCGACGAATAAAGTATTTGATATTCGCAAGAAACGAATCTTTGTGGTTGTAGTGGAATGTAAAAGGACGATACGGCCTCAGTAGATATTCGGGACGATAATCCACGATAAATACTTCGTGGCCTAACGCCTTTAACGATTCCTGCAAGCCATAAGTCTGAAATACGGCTCCGTAATTTGCGGCGCAATGAAATGTCAGAATCCCAATCTTCATTTTCTGATGATGCGTTTGGTTAAACGAATAGCAGTTTTGGATTTTTGTTTCAATCGTAGCAACTTATATCGCCACCCTTTGTCTGCATAACGACGAAGAATGTAGCGGAAACCTTTGTTTATGTAATCCTTTTCAAATTGTTCTCTGAGTGGATGTTGCGCGCTTGGGCGGCTGAGGTTAGGCTGCAGGCAGGTCTCTTTGTCGGTGGGGGTATAGGAAAGACCCTCTTTTATTTGGTCAAACCAGGCCTGCCCTTTTGCCGTATTAACCAATACCAATGAGATGCCCTTATCATCGGCATTTAGTTGGGGATTTACCTTCTGCCATCCCCAGAAGTCGGCAAGGGTTATATCTGACGGCCGCGAGAAATTGCAGTAATGGCAATTGCTGCATGAGTAGCGAAACATGATATGCTCATAGAAGGTGTAAGTATATGTTTGCTCCACCCGTTTATGCCCATCAGCAAAGGTGAACGATTCCTTATGCGCAGCCCACCCTAATCTGCTTTTATCCCTAAAATCTACTGCGATAGCCTGTTGGCCTTCGCGTTTTTCGATATAGTCGAGGTAATCCCGCCAAAAGTAGGGTGCAGGCACACCATGGCACACGATATCAGCTACAAATAGGTTGTTGGTATCTGTTTTCGTCCACGCTAAATACGATTTAAGCCCCGATGTTTGGCAAGGTGTTCCGGAAAAGAGTACCAATACACCCTGTTTTAAGTCGGATTGTACCTGCTTAAATGTTGAGTTTAAGTCGCTTTGCACATATTTACTGCCTCGGAATTCGTCCCGCTCTTCAGGCGTTGTCGCTCGCTTGTGAACCACTCGAAAATGGTCGGTATAGCCTGCTCCGTAGATGACACCGCCTTGCTTTAATATCCAATCCGAGAGCGACGCAAAGACGGCTCCGGAGCGACTTTTTGCAATTTCATCCATGGAGCGGTGGCGTGCTGCATAGATTTGGGGTTCGGGTAGGTTGTCTGATTTTGCATACTCGGCGTGAAAGGCGCAAACTTTTTCACACAAGCCACACTCGATGCATTTATCATGATTAACTTTCGGATATAAAAAACCCAAGGCATCCGGCACCATCTCAATGGCGTGAGTGGGGCATATGGCTTTACACGCGGTGCATCCGCAACATGTTTTTTTGTCCGTGATTTGAATCATAGAGCCAGCTTTTGTTTGAGTGCATGGAGTTTGCCAAATAAATATTGCCGCTCCGTTGCGGTGCATCCAATGTGATAGATGGTTATGCTGCAACTAAATACACATGTAATGCCGACAACAAGCAATCGAATCCAGCCGTAACTTAATTGCTGATGAACAAGGTAGGGTAGGAGCGTGGCGCATAGTGCGACAAGGACTACTTTTATACAAACTCGTAGTAGGTATCCGCGAGCAGAGAATCCGGGAACCATTTTTCGCAGAAATACCAAGCGCAGCAGCAAGCAACAGAGCGATACGGCAATGGCGACTATCAGCGTTGACTCGACGGGCATCCCGAGGGCCAAACACAGATATGATAAAGGAAAATTCATCATTTGCATCCCCCCGACAGCAATTTGGTAATTGCGGATTTTCCCGGTTGCCAATTGGAGCGTGACGAGCGGGTTGGAGACCATTTCGCACATGGAGAGCAAAATGATAAGTCGAACAAAATTCACCGTGTGGTCAGGGTATTGCTTGAGCCACAGAGCCAACACAAAATCGGTCTCAAAGAGGACGGGTAAGGCGAGAAACAAAATGATGTAGAACGAAAACCTTGCACCGCGTTCAATAAGTGAAAAGAGAAACGGGTAGTCTCCCGAAGCGTATGATTTCGTGATTTGCGGATTGAGCGCAACCATAAAGTTGTTTACAAATCCACAAATAGCACCATTTACCGTCATTGCAATTCCTCGGGCCGCATTTAAGATGGGGCCGAAGAAGAGGTTGATAAGGATATTAACACCTTGATCCTTTAGCACGGCTGAAGAGCTGCCGATGAAATTCCACCCCGCAAACGAACTCATCTCCCGCCAGCAGGCTTTGTCGAAACGTAGCGCTGTTCGGCACTCCGAGAAGTTGCGCCGGCAGTAGATGGTGTAGATGGCACGCATCAGCGCGCTTAATGCCACCAATAAAATCGCATAGATAATAAGCCGGTCGAATCGCCATGGGCTAAAGGCAATGAAAAGGATGATGGCTAAACGTAGCAAAACCTCCAATATACCGATGTAGGCAAATGCTCCCATGCGCTCGTGCGCTACAATCACTGCATTGTATGGGATGCTGAGTAATCCCAATATGAAGGAGAGGATGGAGCATTGGAAGACCCAGTTGGCCGCAGTCAAACGCTCGACGGGGATGGTCATTTTGTTGTTTACGAACCAGATGCCAATCGTCTCGCTGAGTAGCAAAACGGCAATCGCTAAAGCGATGTGTATAAATAGCGAGGTTGCAAAAACTTGGTTGAGCCGCTCTTTATCTCCTCGCCCCAATTCGTAGGTGATGAATCGGCTTACTGCAGCAGATAATGAGCCGGAAATCAGCGAAAACATTGCAACAAAACCTCCCACCACATTCTGGATTCCGAAATCCTCCACGCCTAAGGTGTTGAGTACCAAGCGTGAGGTGTAGAGCGATACGGCCATGCTGAAGAGCATACGCCCATAGAGCATCAGCGTGTTTTTTGCGATGCGCTTGTTGTCTTCGGCGTGTGATACGGTCGGGGTTTGGCTCATCTTACTCTTTCTTGCCAAAAAGTTTGCTCCAGAGGGGGCGTTTTTCGGGGGTGGGGGCGGGGAGGTGAAGCGACCGGCGGAGGTAGTCGGCATAGCTTGTGCGCGTCGAAATCAGCTCGTAAATCACGCCCCAGTCGGGCAGTCCGCCCACCTGGCAGTCGTCGATGAAGAGGTCGGCCTTGAGTTTGCGGCTGCGGATGGCCGTGCGGTCCACCTCCTCGTCGGGGTAGTTGCTGTTCACGGCGAAAAACTCCACACCGCGCTCATGGCAGAACTCAATCGCCTCGTCGAGTAGATGCCCCTCGCGTACGGTCCAGAGTATCAGGCGGTGTCCGTCACGCTGCAACATCTTCAGCGTGGCTGCGGCAAAGGGAATCTCCTTGCCGATGGCGGGGTATTTGTGTTCGACGATGGTTCCGTCGAAATCGACTGCTATGGTCATGTTTGTTGCTTGCTTTCGTGTGGTGATGCTCCGCGTTTTGCGTAGCAAAAAAGGGATTCTTGTGCGTCCCTCGGTTCGCGTAGGGGTATACCTTGAGGGCTTTGAGAATGTGCGAATACGCTGATTCCCAATTATTTCCGCCTCTTGCGGTTCGCTTTGTTGCCCAAATTGGCGGCGCGAAGAGGGTGCGATATATGTCGCAAATATATGCAAAAATATCCAATTTTGAAACAAATCGGCCTATTTTTCGCATCTGCTTTGCGCCCCGTTCCCTTTGGGAAAGATGCAACGGCCGTGCGCTCGAATTGTGTGGGTTGCAACTTGGCGGATTCTCGGTTGGTGGCGATGCTCGGTTTTGCGGAAGTTTTTTCCTGGAAAGTGAGTGCAATACAAAATTGCAGAAATGCAATAAACGGCAATATAAAATTGTAGATAACAATATTAAATTGTACGTCTTGCGAGGCGCGATTGCAGTTGAAACGAGGCGATGTCTCCTTTGGGGGTGATAAATCGTTTGCATAGCAAAAAATTATTTGCTAAATTTGCATAGCCACTCATGGGGTGGTGTACATATTTTTAGTGAAAGTGTTTCGCTAATCCTTGCTGATAAAATTTGGCGATTTTAAGTAAGCAAACGGGGATAACGACAACTCTTCCACCTGGTATAGGCATGGCTTGTGCAACGCTACAGCTATGCCCTTACGGGTGTGGTGTTGTAGCGTCTGTTCGTTTGCGGGTCTCGCCAAATTCCCTTCAGCTGATAGACGATTTCGACCCCACACTTTCTTTATTTTATAGCTTTCCGAAAGGGGTCGATAGGATGCTTAAATGTATGAAGGAGCGTGTTTTATCCCTTTGTAGAAAGATTGTAGGTCCCATAACGAACCATCCGGCGTTTTTTGTGTCATTGGCTATTATTTTGTTGTACCCGTCTTGTGTGTATGGTGTGCGTTCTGGAGATATTCGTTATGTTGTGTGTGCTATTCCGGTGAATGTCACGTTAGCCTATATGCTGAGTCTTTGTGTTGAAGGGAAGCGCGTTTGGGAGGTTGTAACTTTGCTCCTGTTTGGGGTGCTTTCGTTGGTCGAAGCATATCTTGCATACGCTTTTGGCTCTTTGTTTACGGCGACAATTCTGCAAGTTGTCGCGGAGACAAACCCTGACGAGGTTGCGGGATTTGTAGATACCTACCTTTTGACAAAATCGTTGGCGATTTTCTTTGCCATGTCGCTTGGGGTGGCCTCGTTAGTCGGTGTGTGTTATAAATGGTTAAGATTTCTTTCGTTGCCCGTTCGGCATGCCGTTGTTTTGTTGCCGCTCTCTTTGCTGATTTTATGTGCGATTGTGGGGTATGCGTTTCGCGATGCGCGTGCGTTGAAGTGGTATCTTGAGGATGATGTGCATGAGATTTTGGAAGAAAAATCCAGCGCCTTTTATGCTGGATGTTATACGACGATAGGTAATTTGGGGTTCAATGCCATGCTCTATATCGGGCAATATAAAGAGATTAAGGTGCTCGCTGATACGATGCTCACGCCGGTGGAGATTGGAGGCTGTGTTCACAATAGTGATGTGGTAGTCGTGGTTGGCGAGTCGTTTAATAAGCACCATTCATCGCTATATGGCTATGAGTTGGCAACCAATCCGAGGTTGCGTGATGAGGTGAAATCCGGGAATTTGTATCCGTTCGAAGATGTGGTTACTCCGTATAATTATACCCATCAATGTATGCGGACGATGCTCTCTTTTTATTCGCAAGACCTCGACCGCAGATGGTGTGATACGCCCTTGTATTTCTCGATATTCAGAGCGGCAGGATTTCAAAGTTTGTGTTTGAGTAATCAGGAGGTTAAGGGCCAGGATACATGGAACTTCGATTTTTTGAATAGCTTTATAGTGGCATCGAATATCGCGTCCAAGATATTTGATGGTCAGAATGCGGAGAAATACGAGTATGATATGGAGCTGGTTGATGAAGCCGTAGCATGGCATGCCGAGGTGCCTCAGCTTTGGTTTTTTCATCTGATTGGACAGCATAGTGGTTATGACGTTCGTTATCCGGTCGATGAGGCCCATTTTTCAGAGGCGGATTATTTGCATCGGAGCGATTTAAGTAATTCACAGAGACGAGCATTGGCACATTACGACAATGCTACTTTATACAATGATAAGGTGGTTGCAGCCATCTTTGATCAATTTCGGGATCGGGATGCCGTTGTAATTTATCTTTCGGACCATGGCGAGGAGGTCTTTGATTATCGTGACCATATGGGCCGCAGCCATGAACCGATTGTCTCACCCGAGCGGGCGAAATATCAGTTTGAGGTGCCGTTTATGATATGGATGTCGGATCGCTACAAGGAGAACCATCCGGATCTGGTGGCGCGGGTGGCGCGGTCGGTCAATCGTCCCTACATGACGGATGATTTGCCCCATCTGCTGCTCGATTTGGCGGGCATTGAATGCGAGTGGTTTGACCCTACGCGCAGCGTGATTAACGACCAGTTCGATGCCTCTCGCAAACGCCTCCTGCTCGATTCAAAGCAGGACTACGATGAAATCATGAAAGGTGCTGAATAACCGGGTTGTTGTTTGCTAAGAGAAAAGGGATTGGCTACTGCGCGAGCTGAAGCTCGCTCCGTGACGCCTTTTCCCTGCCTGCCGGTGGTTGAAGTTTTTTTGTGGCAGGTAGTAAGCCCCTCCTTATCAAAGGAGGGGTTGGGGAGGATTGTCGAGGCCTCTCCGCAAAGGAAGTTTGCAAGGAGGCTGGGAGTGGGTTGTGGAAGCGGGGGATTGGCTACTACGCGAGCTAAAAGCTCGCTCCGTGACGCCTTTCCCTTCCTTGCCACGGGCCTCCTTGCAAAAAGCCAAACGAACGAGGTTTTGCACGGCTCCCTTTGGGAACTGTTTTTTTGACCATTAAGCCGAAATCTACGCACCACTCATTTTATCATTGGGGAATTATATTTGTTCCATTCGACGAAGAAGCATTGCACCTCGTGCAGTAGTCTGTGGGGTATCTATGATAAGACCGAGGATGATGTTATCTATTTAGAGAACTGTAGTCTAGACCTTGTTCATTTTAAGTTATGGCATCGTCTGCCCGTAGAATATCGTTACGCTCGTCGTGCCACGCGCCAAGAACTGCGTGACTATATGTATAATCTGGGGCATAGTGATTCACAAGAGCGATACATAAACACCCGTCGCTGATTGCCTAAAATATCGCCCCAACCTCTTGCTCCATATCAAGCCCCGAGGTTAATTCTCTTTTATATGCTATGTGGTTGGTTTTGGTTGTAAGCTAATATGTTAAATTTGCTGATTTATCGTTTGTTGGTCATTTGCTCAATAAATCCGTCCACTTCTTTTGGATTTTGTATTAGCGTCAAAAGAAGATCATATTTTGATATTTTGCTAGAGTGCCCGCACATATCCTTCCGAATTTCTATCATAAGGTTTAGGAACTCATCCATTTGTTGTTTGTCTGACGCTCCATTTGTAGAAGCGCACAGCCACTGAGTAAACGCATTAACAACTTTGTCTGAGCCATACATGAAAATATTTTTCTTGGATTCTATCATCTTATCCATCATAACTTTGGTGTTCGTGTCTTTTTCCTTTTTCACATTTTTAAGAACACCAAAAAACAGCCCGACCAAATCGGCATATGCATTATATTTCTTGTCTGATAATTGATTTTCCATTATCTTTATTTGCTCAATCTTTCTTTGCATTATCCATCCAAGAATGGCAATGATAACGGTAAGAATAATGCTAATGTATCCTAAAATAGTTTCACTATCCATTTCTTATTTATGTTTATAATTTATGCTCTCAATGGTGTCAGCCCTTGTAGTTTTTTGTGTGTTTAGGTATGAGCGGTTGGAGCGAGGCTCAACAAACACCTCACAAATCTTGTTGCTGAAGAATGCGTATTGAGTTTCTTTCGGTTCGCCATCAATTAGGTAGGTGGTTAGTGTTTTGCCCGCGATTTACTTGGTTGTTATTGCTATGAAATCTTCTTTTGCCTTATTAAAACTTAGCCAATCTGATGATATTGCATAGTATTCGCATACCTCATTGTAAAATTCGTCTAATTTGCGCTTGTCAGTAATTGATGCACCCTGCTTGACAACATTGAGAAATCCCATTTGGCTAAACGTAGTATCAGGAAGAACAAAAGGTAAAGCCCTTTTATCGTCTAAAGCCCACGCTGCCCCCATTTCATTATGGCATATCTCACTCTTCATGTAATTCTCGGAAATAAACAATAGAATAAAGTCGCAGGACTTCATATTTTCTACAATTTTCTCACGAAAATCATCCCCTGTTCGGATAGCCGTTGTATCTAATGTACAAAATATATCTGCGTCTTTGAATCCGCAACCGAGTTTCAATATCTCCTTAATAAATCCATTTACGATGATTTTATCTTCAGAAGAATGGCTAATGAAGAATTTTCGCGAGTTACTTATGGAGTTTTTAACCTTACTATCGTCCTTCGTAGGTTTATTGGCAGAGTCTTCGGCCTTTTTGTCCGACATTTTTGCTTGAAGTTCAAAAGAAATAATCGTTTTAACGATTGATTCCAATATTCCTTGATAGCGATATGGATAGGTGTCATATTTATCCATTGCTTCGGCTATCTGCCTATCTATCAATGGGTGTTTGTCTTTTATGACATTCCTTAATTCATTTAAATGTGCTTTGTAACCTTTTATATCACCTTGCACAATGATTTGTTTAGTACCCATTGAGCCATTTACTATATGGTAAGATTCCACGTGTTTATCGGCAAACTCCTCACACAATATGGCTTGCTGATATATTTTGTTCCCCATTTTCTATTCTCCTATTATCAGTTGTTCTACTTTGCGTTTCGCCTCCTCCAATATTGCTTTGCCTTCTACTTGTAATGTTTTTGCACGAGTTCTGACATTAGTAATACATTAACTATTGTTTCGTAATAACGATTAGTTCTCTGGTATCTACATCTAATACCTTTGCAATATTCACCAACATCTCCAACGATGGTTGCATTTTGTTGGAGCACCATTTGGAAACGGTTGAGGGGTCTTTGCCGAGCTGCTCGGCAAGCCATTTGCCGGTTTTCTTTTGCTCAACCAATACTACTTTTAGTCTATTTAAATCTTTCATCCTCTACACAATTTATTGGCGTATATCGCAAATTTAGTGATAATATGCGAAACTTCATCTTTTATGAGTGATTTTTTATGCCTATGAGTAACGAAGTTATCACGCACAAACACGAGTGGGTGCGCGGTCTATTTTCTGAACTTGACCGCATTGCTAAAGATGCCGCAACGATGGCAGATGAGAATCAGCCGCTATTGGGTGGCGAACACTATTTGACCGACAGGGAGTTATCACAACGCTTGAAAATCAGTCGCCGCACCTTGCAAGACTATCGCAACAACGGTATTTTGCCATATCGCCAACTGGGTGGAAAAATCCTCTATCGTGAAAGCGATATTGAGCGAGTATTGCAAAGTTGCTATCGAGGCAAGTTTTAATTTTATACCCGATAGGGTGTAAAGTATATCTTGAAACAATTAAATTATACCCGATAAGGTGTAAATTGAAAAACTTTCATTATATTTGCACCCGAAAGGGTATAATTTATTGTATATATGGAGCAGACAACACTTTCAAAATATGTAAAGGTAATGCGTAAGCAGTATAATCTTACGCAGGTGGAACTTTCCGAAAAATCGGGGGTGGGCTTGCGTCTTGTTCGTGAATTGGAGCAGGGCAAGCAGACCTTACGCCTTGACAAAGTAAACCAGATATTGAATCTCTTTGGCAGCGAAGTGGGCGTTGTGCCAATGGCTAAAAGCGATGAACAATGAAACAGGCTGTAGTATTTTTGCGTGGTGTAAAGGTAGGCATCTTGACAGAAGATGAGAATGGCTACACATTTGAGTATGACGCTGATTATTTGGCGTCTGCCGATGCCGAGGCTGTGAGTCTTACTTTGCCGTTGAGCGATAAACCCTATCGTGATAAGGTGCTGTTCCCGTTTTTCGATGGCTTGATTCCCGAAGGTTGGCTTTTGGATATTGCCGAGAAGAGTTGGAAGATTGATGCTCGCGACCGTATGTCGCTGCTCGTTGCGTGCTGCAAGGATTGCATCGGTGCGGTAGGTGTTGAACCTGTAATCAGTGAGGAGGAGTAGCGTATGGCAAAGTGCCTCTATTGTTACAAAGAGTTGAACGAGGGTGAAATGGATTTTCACAAGGCTTGTTCAAAGAGGATGTTCGGCACGCCGAGTGTTCCCGAATTGCCATACACACGCGAGAATCTTACCGACCTTGCCAAGCAGGTAATCCGCAGCCAAACGACCTTGACGGGTGTTCAGGCGAAGTTGTCATTGGATATAAACAAGGGTGGCAGGAATGAGACCAATCGTTTCACGATTGTTGGCTTGTGGGGACGATATATCTTGAAACCACAAACCGATCGCTTTGCTCATCTGCCCGAGTTGGAGGATTTGACGATGCACCTTGCAGAGTTGGCAAAGATGCAAGTCGTACCCCATAGCCTAATCCGTTTTGCCGATGGCGAGTTGTGCTATATAACGCGCCGCATCGACCGTACAGCCAACGGCGACAAACTACCAATGGAGGATATGTGCCAACTTACGGAACGACTTACCGAGCATAAGTACAAAGGCTCGTATGAGCAGATTGCAAAGGCGATACTGCGATTTTCGGCTGTGCCAAAGTTGGATATGGTGAACTATTGGGAGCAGGTGGTTTTCTCGTGGATTACGGGCAATGCCGATATGCACCTGAAAAACTTTTCGCTATACAGCAAGGAGCAAGGGAAATATTTGCTTACGCCTGCATACGATATGCTCTCCACGGCATTGGTGATGCCCGAAGATACCGAGGAGTTGGCACTGACCCTCAACGGCAAGAAACGCAAAATCAAAAAGGCGGATTTCGTAACCTCAATGCAAGCATCGGGGTTGGAGGAGAAGGTTATCAATAACATCTTCGCCAAATTTGCAAAGGCAAAAGAGAGATGGTTTGCATTTATCGACCAATCGTTCTTGTCCGACGAAATGAAAGGGGCGTTCAAGGCTATCATTGCCGAGAAGTTGAGCCTGTTGGCGTAACAACGCAACACTAAATTTATGCAGCGTTGGGGGCGAGTGTTTTGTCCCCAACGCTTTTTACTATATAATGGCGGCTCGATTGGATTTGTTGGCTTAATGGTCAAATATGAGACCTGATATTATCTGTAAATACAGATAATATCGCCGCTGCACGCATATTTGAGTAGGATTTTACTTATATGCCATTAGCGAGAATAGGTCTCCTAAAATTATAACATCACCTAAATTATTGGTTGCCAATAATTATGATTAGGTATCAGGTCTCATATTTGGGCTTATTGGTCAAAAATAGTAGATAAAAACGGGGCAAAAGATTGAATTTC